>Ga0256407_10003863_pt1 | contig 25910 bp, 24 predicted proteins | sample RumenRJG_04DNA_FD_193489 | JGI IMG/M metagenome (GOLD analysis project Ga0256407, IMG submission 193489) | Bovine rumen microbial communities from Lethbridge, Alberta, Canada - RJG_04 | ecosystem: Host-associated > Mammals > Digestive system > Stomach > Rumen | place: Canada: Alberta... | reverse complement strand
ATCCCGAACAGAGAAGTTAAGCTCATCCGCGCCGATGGTACTGACCCACCAGTTGGGAGAGTAGGTCGCCGCCGTTCTTAGGGAGTCCGTCACAGACACAGGTCTGCGACGGACTCCTTCTTTTTATGTCCCTGGCGATGGCCCGGCATCGCTTGCGCCGGACTCTTTTTTTGAGGCCGGCACGGGCCCGGTTGTTTTGCACGGAAAAAACTTTTTTGCATATTTGTAATTTGGAATATACCTATTTAATGACGAAACTGATATGAGAAAAATTTCGCTGATGCTTCTGGCAGGACTTGCAGTCCTTGCATCCTGCAAAAAGCTTGACGACCTGACCGAGCGAGTCGGCAGCCTCGAGGAAAGGTCTGCGGCAATCGAGGCCAGGCTGGCGGAGCTGGAGTCGCGTGTCAACGGACACACCCAGACTTTGCAGACCCTGGTCGACAAGGTTTCCGTACTTGAGGGGAAGGTTTATGTCGACAAGGTGACCCCGACTGACGAGGGGTACACGATCCTTTTCAGCGACGGGACGACCGCCACGATATCCAACGGCAAGGACGGCGCTGTCGGTGCCGACGGCCAGACTCCTGTCATAGGGGTGGCCCAGGACGAAGAAGGAGTGTTTTACTGGACTGTCAACGGAGAAATAGTGAAGGGTGAGGACGGCACTCCCATGCGGGTGACCGCCGATGCGCCGGAAGTGGTCATCGGGGATGACGGCTACTGGTACATTGACGGCGAAGCCACCGGCGTGAAAGCCAAGGGAGACGATGCCGTCGCGCCTGTCGTCACGATAGGCCAGAACGGCAACTGGTTCATCGACGGCGTCGATTCAGGGCTGCCTTCGAGGGGAGATGACGGAAAGACCCCGGTCTTCAAGGTAGACAGCGGCAAGTGGTATGTCTCCTACGACGGGGAACAGACATGGCAGGAGGTCAGCGTCTCGGGAGAGTCCGGTCCGGAATTCTCTCTGACCGAGACCGACACGACCGTGACCATTACCTACGGAGGGCAGCAGTTCACGTTCTCCAAGGGTGGTTCCGCCGCAGGGCAGTCCCTTGTCCTGAAGGTCACCGAATATGAAGCCACGCTTGCCCCTACTGACACCCTTGCCATCAAGTACACCCTTACCGGCGGGGACAAGACCACCCATGTGGCGGTGGAATCCAATGGCTTCAAGGCTACGGTCGACGAAGTCAAGAGAATCGTGTACATTGTCGCTCCTGCCGTCCTCGAGGACGGATATGTCATCATCAAGGCGGTGCGCAACAGCGACGGTGCATATTCCGCCCAGTACGTGAGCATCACCAGGGACTACTATGGCGATTTCGGCGACGTCATCGTCAGCGGAGACGACAGATATATTAATTGGTAAGGAGGAACGGACATGGAAAAGAGAATATTTGTCGCGGCAGCATTGCTCGCAGCATTCGCCTGCTCGAGGGTAGAGCCGGCACAGGACGAGCCTGTCCTCAAGACTGACTTCATGGTGGAACTGGAAGCCGACGGAGAGATGACCAGGGCCGTTTTCGACGGCAACAAGCGGGTCGCTTTCGAAAAGGAGGATGCCTTGTACGGAGCCATCGCCAAGACCGGGTCTCCCACGCAGGGAGTGGCCGTCGCTGAAAAGTCGGGCGGCCAGGCGACCGTCTACGGTTCCGTATTCACCATCCAGAACGAGACAGCCCAGTCTCCCGTCTTCAGGGGCTGGTTCTATAACATTGCATCTTCGGACGTGGAGGACAGCTACCGTTTCTACGGGATCCTCCCTCGTTCCACCGTGTCCCGGGCTCCATCAGACCTGACGGGATGGACAGTGACCATACCGACGGTCCAGACCCCGACCACGAAGTCATGGGACGGAGCTGCCGACCCCATGGTCATCGAGCCCATGACGATCTCTTACAAGAGCGGGGTCCAGAACCATAAAGTCAGGTTCGCCCACCTCTTCGGCTTCGGCTGCCTGACCTTCGCAGGACTCGAGCCTGCATATTCCGACCAGATCGTCCAGTCGGTCACCATCACCGCGACAGGATCGGACAAGGATCTGGCAGGAGGGTTCAAGGTAGACTTGACCAAACACATAAAGGACATCGTTCCGGAGCCTTCCGAGACTGCGGCGTCCATCCAGCTGGTGGGAGACGGAACAACTACCCTAACGGATTTCAAGGCCTGGTTCGTGGCCAATCCGGGTACCTATGATGTGACGATAAAGGTGGTTACGACCAATGCAACGATCACCTACAAGAGGACCGGTCTGCTCATTGAGAGGTCGGCCGTCGCAAGCCCGACCGTCAATTTCAAGGATGCTTCCGACGACATCCGCACGAGTGAAGTGGACCTTTCGGACAACACCCCTTGGGTCCATACCATGTCAGCCGGCAAGGTGATCCGCACCAGCGCTCAGCAGATCTGGGGGGACGACGGGAAGAAACCCATGGGCTTCAGGATAACCTACAGTGACGGCGGCAGCTATTACGGAAGCTATATCACCAAGAACGGCAAATACTACCAGCAGCTTGCAAAGGAGAATTTCGGATGTGACGAGATCCAGCTTTCCTCCGTCCTTCCTTTCAAGGGGATGAAGAAGTTCAGGGTGGAGGTAGGGAACTACACACCGACCGCCACATGCAAGTTCACCATTTATATAAAGAACGGCAACACCCTGACGCCGCTCAAGACCGAGACCGTCACGGGTTCTTCCAGCACTCTTCCCGGAAAGACGATCTGGGCGACAGCCAGCAGCTCTACTACCTACGGCAACCTTGTCATCGCCGCTTCTTCTTTCAGCGACAAGAATTCCCAGCCATACGTAGGGGACATTACCATCAACCCTCTTCCGGAAATCACCCTGACTCCTTCTTCCAGGACCGTGGAAGCCTCCGGCTGGTTTGGCTATATAGGCTGCGAGATCCATGGTATGACGGATCCTATGCCGAACATCAAGATAAACGACTCTTGGATAGAAGCTTGCGAGTACAACGATGTCTCCGGGAAACTGAGCTGCCAGATCGCTGAGAACACCACCGGGAAGCAGCGTACGGGTACAGTCACGATCAAGGCGAAGGGAGTGAGCGGGGAGACTACGACGACCTTGACTTTCATCCAGAAGGCGGATTAGTTTCCGGCAGGTTTCCCCACTTTCCGGCCTTGCCTGGCGGGACCTTCGGAAAGGCCAAAACGGCAACAGGTTGCCTTGCATGATGCAAAATCTTGAAAAAATATTGTTTATTTAAGAATTCGTGCTATCTTTGCAAGGACAAGCCTATGCTCAATTCCGCCCACGGGCGAGGGTTTGGGCTTGCCGCTGAAGCTATTCAGTTATGAAAAGTTAATCTAAGTTATTCAGTATTAATAGGATTATTGAGTAGGAGTAAAAAACAAGGAAAGTAGTAAAAAATGTATTGTAATAATCAATTTTGTTTTTTAGCTATGAACAAAAAAATCAAAAATCTGTTCCTTGCCGGGGCCCTCGTTCTGGGTCTCGCAGGGGTAGCCGTATCTTGTACGGACTACGATGACGACATCAGCAAGTTGGAGCAGGAGGTCAACACGTTGACTAAGACAGTCAACGACCTCCAGGCGCGGATCAACGCCGGTGCTGTGATTACTAGTGTCGTTGCTACTCCAGCCGGTGACGGCTATGTAGTTACCTTGAGCGACGGTCAGTCCTTCACCATCAAGCATGGTGAGAAGGGTGAGCCCGGTGAAGCCGGTCCTCGGGGACCTCAGGGAGAGAAGGGTGACACCCCTGTCATCTCCATCGGGGACAACGGTAATTGGTTTGTCGATGGTGTTGACACCGGAAAGGCCGCCCAGGGTCCTGCAGGCAAGGACGGCAAGGATGGTGTTGACGGCAAGGACGGCAAAGATGGTGAAGACGGTGCTGACGGCAAGGACGGCAAGGACGGTGTCTGGTACACCCCCGAAACCGACGGCTATTGGTATCTCCACACCACTGCTGACACCGATCCCAAGGGAACCAAGACCGAGGACATGTGGCTGCTTCCTGGTATCCTCACCGCTGTCTGGGCTGACGACGCCCTCACCATCTACGGTGTGAAGGATGCCGAAGGCAATCTCCTCGATCCTATCAAGATCGTCCTCTCCCAGGAACTCACCTCCCTGGTGTTCATCCCTCAGGTCTATGTCGACGGAGTTGAAGGAATGGTTTCCTCCATCTTCACCTACAACCCTCTCGAGGTTTCCGAACTTGACACCAAGAGCGAGGTCTGGTCTGCCGACAACGCTGCCGACGGAGCTGAAGCTGAAGAAGGCGGCATCACCCTCAGCCCTGGTCTCTATGCAGAGTACCATGTCAATCCTACCAATGCCAAGGTTACCGGCGAGGAGGAGTATTCTTTCGTCATCGACCAGAACGGAAACGTTCCTTTCCACGTGACCCGTGCACAGGCTTCCGAGGACTTCGATGTCATCCCTACCTTCAACAAGGTTGAGAACGGAATCCTGAAGGTTGACGTCGAGATCGTCGGCCGTCCCGCTACTGCTGACTTCATCAGCGTCGTGGCCCTCAAGGTCGCTACCGGTGACACCGCTGTCGTTTCCGACTACGCTACCGTGTTCGAGGAGAACATCCCCGACCTCGTAATCGCCAACAAGAAGGCTGTCTCCACCCTTTACAAGCAGGGTGAAGTCGACGAGGAAGGCAACTACGACCAGCACTACAGGACCATCCTCGGTGAAGAGGATGCTGAAGCAAAGGTCATCACCGCCGCTCCTTGGTCTGAGAACTACAATGTCGAAGAGTGCGACACCACCGTCGCAGCCGACGGTTCCATCGACCTCCTCACCATCGTCGCCGCCCACTCCGTGGACACCGACGCCGAGAAGTCCGATGCAGATCTTGAGAACCTCGGACTCACCTGGGATTTCTCCCTCGTCAAGTATGTCTGGGGCGAGCCTGAGGTCAACGAGGCTGACTATGCAGTTCTCGAGGGCACTGTGCTGAAACCCAACCCTGCAAAGGGCAACGCTGTTACCGGTCACACTCCTATCGTCCGTGTCAAGCTCATGAACGGTGAGAATGTTGTCAAGGTCGCTTACATCAAGATCATGTTCGGTCCTTCCGTTACCGAACTCAAGCCTGTCTGCGTTGAAGGCAAGAACGAATTCGACTTCAACTGCGAAGAGACTGTGTCCCGCGACTCCGTCACCCTCGAAGACATGACCGCAAACATCTACGAGAAGGTCGGCATGACCGAGGAAGAGTTCAACGCCCTCTATGTCAACTTCGAGGACATCTCCGAGGATGTTGCCAAGATCGAGGATGAGGATTCCCTCGCCGCCCTCCACGCAACCAACGTCGCTGACGAACTTATCCTTGGTGAAGTCTTCCTCAACGAGGACAACCTGATTGTCTGGACCATCCCTATGGATGAGGTCTGGGAGAACTCCGGCAAGGATGTTGTCAAGTACGCCAAGTACACTTCCGAGTCCGGTCTCGAGTTCTTCGTAAGGCTCACCGCTGTCATCGCTCCTATCCCTCAGACATTCTACATGACTGGCTTCAAGGAGGGTGAGGAAGGTGCCGCTTCCGACAACAAGATTAACGAGTACTGGAAGAACATGCCTTACAAGAACGTTACTTACTACAACGTCCAGGTTCCTGATCCTGTAGGTACCGACAGCCCTGACGGATGCCTCTTCCACAATAACATCAACTCTTCGTTCGTTACTGACACAGAGGGCAAGACCATTGTCTGGAAGAACGGTGAGACCGCAGGCGAGCACCTGAGGGATGCCAATGGCAAACTCGTTGAAGAGACCAACATCGACGGACTTGACTTCTTCTTCTGCAAGGAGAACGACGGTGTCGTGGTCAAGGGCTGCTACAACGGTGAGACCGGCGAGTACGAGGATGTACAGCTTGTCTATGTCGAAGGCGACAGCCTCAACCTCTACGCCAAGGTAGTTGGTGGCGAGGAAGCTGAGCCTGAGCTCATCGCCACCATCAGCAACGATGATGATGAGTTGAACAACGTCATGGATCTCCTGAAGGACAGCAAGCTTGCCAAGGAACTCCTCAACACCAACCGCCTGAAGGTATTTGTCGGTGCTACCGGCTTCTACTGCGGTGACGAGAACAAGCAGGTTACCATCCTCTTCGACGAGGAAGGCGAGTGGAAGGATCACTTCGTAGTGAAGTACGTCATCCCTGTCATTGTCGAGACTGTCTCCGAGGGTAACTTCATCGATGGTGTTGACATGGGCCAGGTCGGTTCTTACATCGACGTCGCTAAGCTCATCCATCCTATGGATTGGCGCTTCCGCAGGTTCACTCCTGCTACCGACGAAGCTGTCGACGGCGTTGACTACTACAGCAACTACTGGGGCTACTATGGTCCGTTCAAGGTTGAAATCGATACTGACGTCGTAAATTGCGACCTCAACAACCCGGCAGACCAGAAGGGCGATCCTCAGTACGGACACCTCAAGCCTACCACCATCATTCTTGATACCGAGGATAATGGCTGGAACGGTATCGAGTCCGAGGCTGCCCAGTACATCGACGGACCTGCATTCCTTACCTACAAGAACAACGGTAACAAGGTCGAGGACTTCAACCTCTTCGTCCAGTTCCGTATCCAGTACGGTTGGGGATACATCGATCCCGCCAACACAGTGATCACCATCCCTGTCGTTGGAACCGGTGGAACTGACTAATCTGAAAAGATTGATCTCAGATAATCGAGAGGTGCCCTCTGCGGGCGCCTCTCTTTTTTTTGATTGCAGGAGTTATTGCTTTTATGGTACGGGAATTGTTGCTTCCGGGTAAAACAACTTATTTGATGAGAAGGTTCTTCTTTGTCGCCATTACTTTGCTGCTTACGCTCTTTTCTGCAGTCGGTCAAGTGAAGTCCGACATCCTGCTTGACACCACCCAGTGCTGGTTCGGTGACGTTTACAAGCAAGGGAAGCCTGCATCCTACAAATTGGGTTTCACGAACACCGGTTCCGAGAAGCTTCTGATCTACAAGTGTACGACCCAGTGTCCTTGCATCAGGGTGGTCTATCCCAAGGATCCCCTGTCTCCCGGAGAGTCCGGCGTCATCATGGTTTATTATGATGCAAGCCACCAGCATGCGGGAGATTTCCGCAAGCATTTCACTCTATCTACCAACAGCCAGGCCTCTCCACATAAGAAGGTCATGGTCAGGGGACGTGTCGTGGAAGGCAGTCCCGAGCCAGCTGTTCCGGCAGCCAAGGAAGTGAAGAAGCGAGGTTTTTTGTCGCGCCTGTTCGGAAAAGGCTCCTGATGCGTCGTTTCAGGCTTAATTAATGATATTTTTTGCAGTTTGAATTTTTTGTAGTAATTTAGCACTGCTAAAATAGGCAATTAATATTCATTAATATCATGAAACGTTTTATATCAATTCTTGCAAGCGTTGTGCTTGTTGCTTCGCTCTCCGTAGCAAACGCGCAGACAAATGATTTCAACGGCCACTGGTTCATGCAGTTGCAGGGTGGTGTCGCCCACACGATAGGCGAGACCAATTTTGTAGACCTTCTCTCTCCCTCCGCTGCTGTTTCCCTTGGCTATCAGTTCTCTCCGGTACTCGGTGCCAGGCTCAATGTCAACGGCTGGCAGGGCAAGGGTGCCATCACCGCTACGAAGACCAATGTCTACAAGTACAACTATCTTGAAGGTGGTGTCGATCTCATGGCCGACCTCGCTGCTCTCTTCGCTGGTTACAACTCCAAGCGTCTGATCAGCCCTTACATCTTCGCTGGTGTCGCTGCAAACTATGCGTTCAACAACGATGAGGCCAATTCCTATGCCAACGATTTCCCTACCAAGGACCGTTACCTCTGGGATGGAAGCAGGCTCACCCCTTCTTCCAGGGCTGGTATTGGATTCAACATCCGTCTTTCCGACGCTGTCGCCCTCAACCTTGAAGGCAACTCCAGCTTCATCGAGGACCACTTCAACTCCAAGAAGGGTTCCAAGGCTGACTTCCAGATCAAGGCCCTCGCCGGTCTGACCTTCAGCTTCGGCAAGGCTAAGCCCGCACCCGTCGTCACTCCTGTCGTTCCCGTTGCCAAGCCTGCACCTGCACCCAAGCCTGCAGAGCCTGTCAAGGAGGAAGTCAAGGAAGAGCCTGTTGTCGTAGAGCCCGCATTCGAGTCTCTCCAGCGCAACATCTTCTTCGTGATCAACAAGTGGGACATCCGCGCAAGCGAGCAGCTCAAGATCGACGAGATCGTAGAGGCTCTCAAGAACAACCCTGACACCAAGGTCCGCATCTCCGGCCACGCCGACAAGGCCACCGGTACTGCCAGCAGGAACAGGTTCCTGTCCCAGAAGAGGTCCGAGATCGTTGCCAAGGCTATCATGGACGCCGGCATCGACAAGGACAGGATCATCACTGAATACTTCGGTGACACCCACAATCCTTTCGCAACTCCGGAAGAGAACCGTGTTGCCATCTGCCTCGTCAAATAGGCAAGTCTTTGATAAATCCATGGAGGTCGGCTGAAAGGTCGGCCTCCTTTTTTGTCAGGCTGGATGTCCAATAGTGCCGACGTTCTTTTATTTTTGGCATATTTTCATTAAATTGGCTCAGATTTTTCATCTTTGATCCATCCGTCTTGAACGCGGATAAACTTTATTGCTGATGGCTGACAAAACAGGTTATATTTCCCAGATTATCGGACCGGTCGTGGACGTCCATTTCGACTTGGGTCCTGACAGTTCTTCGCTTCCGGGTATACATGATGCGCTCTTGATCGACAGAGGAAACGGCAAGAGCCTGTTGGTAGAAGTGCAACAGCACATCGGAGAGGATACGGTCAGGTGCGTGGCCATGGATTCCACAGACGGCCTGCGTCGCGGCATGAAGGCTGTCAACACTGCAGCCCCCATCTCGATGCCGGTAGGCTCCCAGATAAGGGGCAGGGTGATGAACGTCGTCGGCGAGACCATCGACGGTCTGGGTTCGCTGGATAAAGACGAGGTCCTGCCTATCCACAGGGAACCGCCCAAGTTTGAAGACCTCAAGACATCACAGGAGGTCCTTTACACCGGCATCAAGGTGATCGATCTTCTCGAGCCTTATCTCAAAGGTGGTAAAATCGGGCTTTTCGGCGGAGCCGGAGTGGGCAAGACCGTCCTTATCAAGGAACTGATCAACAACATCGCCAAGAAGCACAACGGTTTTTCGATATTCGCAGGAGTCGGGGAGCGCACCCGTGAGGGCAACGACCTGCTTCGGGAGATGATCGAATCCGGTGTCATTAAGTATGGCGAGGCGTTCGAGAAGAGCATGGAAGAAGGCCATTGGGACCTTTCGAAGGTCGATAAGGATGAACTTCGCAAGTCCCAGGTCTCGATGGTGTTCGGCCAGATGAACGAACCTCCGGGCGCGCGCCAGTCTGTCGCGCTTTCCGGGCTCACCCTGGCCGAGTCGTTCCGCGACAGCGGCACCGGCGAGGGGCCAAGGGACATACTGTTCTTCATTGACAACATATTCCGTTTCACCCAGGCTGGTTCGGAAGTTTCCGCCCTGCTCGGCCGCATGCCTTCGGCAGTAGGCTACCAGCCTACGCTCGCCACGGAGATGGGACAGATGCAGGAGAGGATAACTTCCACCAAGAACGGTTCAATCACTTCCGTCCAGGCCGTGTATGTCCCTGCCGACGACCTTACCGACCCGGCTCCGGCCACAACGTTCTCCCATCTGGACGCAACTACCGTCCTGAGCCGCAAGATCACTGAACTTGGAATCTATCCGGCTGTGGATCCGCTCGAATCGACCTCGAGGATCCTGGATCCCAACATAGTCGGGCAGGACCATTATGACACCGCCCAGCGGGTCAAGCAGATCCTCCAGAGGAACAAGGAACTCCAGGACATCATAGCGATCCTTGGCATGGATGAGCTTTCCGACGAGGACAAGCTGACCGTCAACAGGGCCCGGCGCGTCCAGAGGTTCCTGTCGCAGCCTTTCTCCGTCGCCGAGCAGTTCACCGGCGTACCCGGAGTGATGGTTGACATAAAGGACACCGTGGAGGGATTCAGGCGTATCCTGGACGGAGAGGTCGATTACCTCCCCGAGCAGGCTTTCCTCAACGTCGGAACCCTTGACGATGCGATAAAGAAAGGCGAGGCCATCCTCGCAAGGACAAGATAGCAGGGAATGGACGGCATGAAGAACATAATCCTTGACGTCCTTTCTCCGGAATCGGCCATCTGCCATGCTGTGGTGTCCAGGGTCGAGCTTCCGGGGACGCTGGGAAGGTTCGTAGTCCTCAAGGACCATGCTCCCTTGATTTCCTCCCTTGAAAAGGGAGATATCGTCTATGATGGTGAAGACGGACAGGAAATGAGGTGCCCGATTTCCTCCGGCTTTGTGGAAATATGTGACAACCATGTAATTGCGTGCGTTGAAAGATGAGAAGGTTTGTAAATGTCTTCGTGCTGCTCTCGCTCTTCCTGCTTCCGCTGCCGCTACTTGCGGCGCCGGATGAGGATGTAGATCTGGACATGGACGAATACCTTTTCGGCCATGTGCGCGATTCGTACGACTGGCACGTCACTACGATAAACGGGAAGCCGGTCAGCATACCGCTTCCGGTGATAGTCATAAGCAAGACCGGCGGCGGATTGAAAGTGTTTTCTTCCAGGCATCTTGAGGAAGGTGGGTATGAAGGGTTCAGGATCGCGCCATCGGACAGCAAATATGCGGGCAAGATCGTCGAGACTGCCCCTGACGGCAGCGAAGTGCGCCCCTGGGACTTCTCCATGACCAAGAACGTTGCCGGCTTGCTGATCAATTCAGCCATTCTGCTGCTGATCGTCCTTGGTACGGCACGATGGTACAGGAAGCACGATGCGCGGGAAGAGGTCCCCACCGGGGGAGTCGGCCTGATGGAGATGCTTGTTACCATGGTCGAGGATGACATCATCAAGGATTGTGTCGGCCCCGATTACCGCAAGTATTCCCCTTACCTCCTGACAGCCTTCTTCTTCATATTCATAAACAACCTCATGGGCATAGTGCCCTTCTTCCCCGGCGGCGCGAATGTCACCGGCAACATAGCCGTGACCCTGGTCCTGGCTCTCTTTACGTTCTTCACTGTCAACATATTCGGGAACAAGCACTACTGGAAGGACATCCTTTGGCCGGACGTTCCGACTTGGCTCAAGGCCCCTTTGCCGCTGATGCCCCTGATTGAGATCCTCGGCATGTTCACCAAGCCTTTCAGCTTGATGGTGAGGCTTTTCGCCAACATCCTTGCAGGCCATTTCATGATCCTTGGAGTGGTTGCGGTCATCTTCCTTACCGCGAAGATGGGGATCGCGATAAACGGGGGGCTGAGTGCCGTGGCTGTCCTGCTGGGTGTGTTCATGGACTGCCTCGAGATACTTGTCGCTTTCATCCAGGCTTATGTGTTCACCATGCTGTCGGCGGTCTTCATCGGACTGTCAAGGCAGGACCCGGAAGCGGAAACTAATTAATTTCAAATCATAGAACCATGTTACTTTCAATCTTACTTCAGGCAGGTGCATCCCTCGGAGTCGTGGGAAAGGCCCTGGGTGCAGCCCTTGCTGCCTTTGCCGCCGCATTCGGCATCGGAAAGATAGGTCAATACTCCCTGGAGGCCGGAGCCCGGCAGCCGGAGCAGGCCGGTCATTACAGGCTTACCGCCATCATAGTCAGCGCCCTCATCGAAGGTGCCTGCCTGTTTGCGATAGTCGTCTGTCTTATAGCTAAATAAGGATGTCGCTGATCACTCCTGATTTCGGTCTGCTTGTCTGGATGACGCTGATATTCGGCATCGTCCTCTTCATCCTTGCCAAGTGGGGATTCCCGATGATCACGGATTCCGTGCAGAAGAGGGCCGACCGGATCAACGGTTCCATAAAGGCAGCGAAGGAGGCTGAGGAGAAGCTCCGCAACCTTTCCGAGGAGCAGGCAAGGATCGTGGAGGAGGCGAAGCAGGAGCAGGGCCGCATCCTGAAGGAGGCTGCCGAATCCCGTGACGTCATGGTCGAGCAGGCTAAACAGCAGGCCTGCGACGAGGCTTCACGCATCCTCGACCAGGCGCGTACGCAGATCGCGGCCGAAAAGGAGAACGCCCTGAGGGACATCCGCAAGGAAGTGGCCGTCCTTTCGGTAGGCGTGGCCGAGAAAGTCCTCAGGAAGGATCTCGGCGAGGAGGTGAACAGGTCCGGCCTTCTGGACAGGCTCGTGGAAGAGGCTTCTTCCAACAGGGACGCTAAATTGGACAATTGACAAAGAAGTGAACACAGGCATCATAGCTTCCCGCTACTCCAAGGCGTTGCTCACTCTGGTCGACCAGACGGGCAACGGTGAGGAGGTAGTCGGCCAGGTCGCCAGGATCCAGGCGGCGCTGGATTCAGTCCCGGAGCTGAGGAAAGCCGTATGTGACACCTCTTCGGTCTCTGCAGGACAGAAGATGTCGCTTTTCAAGGCTTGCCTTTGCCTCAAGGACAAAGACGGAAACGAAGAGCCCGTACGCATGGCTCCTGAACTGGAGAAGTTCATCGCCCTGCTTGTCCGGAACGGAAGGATCCCGGAAGTACGCCTGGTGTTCAATTCTTTCATCCAGGCATGGTACAGGTCCCGGAGGATAAAGAGAGGCCGCCTGGTGGTCCCGGAGTATTCAGAAAGCACCCCGGAACTCGAGAAAAGGCTCAGGGAGCTGATAGAGTCCAGGACAGGCTTCAGCCTCCAACTCTCTACGGAAGTCGATCCGGCCATCATCGGCGGCTTTGTCTTCGAGGTTGACGACCTTCTGCTGGATGCCAGCGTTTCCCACCAGCTTGACTTGATACGCCGCCAGTTCGTGGCAAGGAACCGCAGAATAGTTTAGATGCCCGCAAGGGCGCAGAATTGAGATATGGCGCAGAACAACAACATAAAACCGAGCGAGATTTCCCAGGTGCTCCTCCAGCAGCTCAAGGACATCGACACCTCCATCCATTTCGAAGAGATCGGGAAGGTCCTGCAGGTCAGCGACGGAGTGGCCAGGATGTACGGCCTTACCAATGCCGAGGCCGGAGAACTCCTGGAATTCGAGAGCGGAGTGATGGGAGTGGTGATGAACCTGGAACAGGACAACGTCGGAGCCGTCCTTCTCGGACCGACCGATGAGGTCAAGGAGGGGATGACCGTCAGGAGGACGCGCAGGATCGCTTCCATTAATGTGGGAGAGCAGATGCTCGGAAGGGTGGTGGACCCTCTTGGAGTCCCTCTGGACGGACTCGGCCGCATCGAAGGGGACCTTACCGAGATGCCTCTGGAGCGCAAGGCTCCCGGTGTGATATTCCGGCAGCCTGTCACCGAGCCGCTTCAGACCGGCTTGAAGGCCATAGATGCCATGATCCCCATAGGCAGGGGACAGCGTGAACTGATCATCGGGGACCGCCAGACCGGAAAGACCGCCCTTGCGATCGACACCATCATCAACCAGAGGGAGAACTTCAAGTCGGGCGACCCTGTCTACTGCATCTATGTCGCGGTAGGCCAGAAAGGTTCCACGGTGGCGAACATTGTCGAGACGCTGCGTGCAAAAGGGGCGATGGACTACACCATAGTGGTTGCCGCCACCGCGGCTGATCCAGCTGCCCTTCAGTATTTCGCTCCTTTCGCCGGTGCTGCCATCGGGGAATATTTCCGGGATACCGGCCGGGCCGCACTGGTGGTCTATGACGACCTCTCGAAGCAGGCCGTAGCCTACAGGGAGGTGTCCCTCATCCTCCGTCGCCCCTCCGGGCGTGAGGCATATCCAGGCGACGTCTTCTACCTCCACTCAAGGCTTCTCGAAAGGGCTGCGAAGATCATCTCGCAGCAGGAAGTGGCCGAGCAGATGAACGACCTCCCGGATTCGCTGAAGGGCAAGGTGAAGGCAGGGGGATCGCTCACCGCCCTCCCGATAATAGAGACCCAGGCCGGGGACGTGTCGGCATACATCCCTACCAATGTCATCTCCATCACTGACGGCCAGATTTATCTTGAGTCCGGACTCTTCAACCAGGGACAGAGACCTGCCATCAATGTGGGAATATCCGTTTCCAGGGTCGGCGGCGCAGCACAGGTCAAGTCCATGAAGAAGGTGGCCGGGACCCTGAAGATCGACCAGGCCCAGTACAATGAGCTGGAGTCCTTCTCCAAGTTCTCTTCCGACATGGACAAAGTGACCGAGATGGCCCTGGACAAGGGTCGCAAGAACAACCAGCTGCTGATCCAGCCCCAGTATTCTCCCATGCCAGTGGGAGAGCAGGTGGCCGTGCTCTACTGCGGGACCCATGCCTTGATGGGCGGGATATCAACGGGCCAGGTGCACGAATTCCAGCGTCTCTTCCTGGACCGGATGAGGACGATGCATCAGGACGTGCTTGACGGTCTCTCCCAGGGGAAATATGATGAGGCCATGACTGCCGTCCTTGAGGAGACGGCCGCCCAGGTCGTTAAAACCATGGTTTAGGATGGCGTCCCTTAAAGAGATAAAAGGAAGGATAGCTTCAGTGCGCAGCACACTGAAGATCACTTCGGCGATGAAGATGGTCGCTTCGGCCAAACTTCACAAGGCCCAGCTTGCCATCGGGAACATGCTTCCCTACCAGGGCAGGCTCCAGGGCATGCTCGCCGACCTTGCAGGTGCCGGTGCCGCGATCGAAGGGGGAGAGGGAGGCGCTCCCTCGCTGACCAGGAGCAGGAAGGCAGGGAAAGTGGCGATAGTGGCGTTTTCTTCCAATTCATCTCTTTGCGGGGCCTTCAATTCAAACATAGTCAAGGAGACGCTTTCCTTGATAGGGGAGTACCGTTCTTCGGGTCTTGGGGAAGACGACTTCACCTTCTTCCTCGTCGGGAAGAAGGTCTCCGAGGCTCTCCGCAAGCATGGGTACCTGTCGGAGGCGGATTATTCGGCAATGGCAGAATCCCCCGATTATGGGAAGTCCGCCGCTCTTGCGCAGGAATTGATGGATGGATTCCTTTCGGGACGGTTCGACAGGGTTGAACTGGTGTACAACCATTTCAAGTCGACATCCTCCCAGGTCGTGACTCGTTCGACATGCCTGCCGTTGACCCTTGCTTCCGGTGCCGACTGCCTGAGGCCCGTAAGGTCGGCCGCAACTGAACCTTCAGTGGAGGCCGCGTCGCATCCTCACGATCCTGAGGACGTGATCGTCGAGCCTTCAAGGGAAGAACTTCTCAGGATGCTCCTCCCGAAGGTCGTCAAACTACGCATCTATACCGCGCTCCTTGACAGCAACGCTGCAGAGCATGCAGCCCGTACGGTCGCCATGCAGACGGCTACCGACAACGGCAACGACCTGCTGCAGGAACTTACCCTCGAGTACAACAAGGGGCGCCAGCAAAAGATTACATCCGAGATCCTCGACATAGTCGGCGGCTCTCTTCAATGATTTTCCGCCTTGGCTGCGGACAGACCAGGATTGCCATGTCAAGATTATTATTCATGTTACTGGCCATTGCCGTAACGTCCTGCGGGGTCAGTCCGCAGAAAGGAAGCAGCGCGAGCGCCAAAGTGGTGCTCGGCGATGAACGTTTCGAGGAGTACCTCCCGTTGCTGGAAGGCAAGAGGGTGGCGCTATTCAGCAATCACAGCGGCATCGTCGGCGACAAGGTGACAGGTTCCAGGCTCGCGGACGTCCTGGCTCCTTACGGCGGGTGTTTCCTTGAGAAAGACAACCCCAAGGCTCTCGAGGAGGCTTCCATGATTATGTTCACGGAGCCTTCCGTGCCGGGGGGGAAGGTTGAGTACGGCCCCCATGTGCTTGACGTCCTCCTGGAGAAGGGAGTGGACGTGAAGGCCATATTCTCTCCTGAACATGGCTTCAGGGGAACGGCCGATGCCGGTGAGCTGGTGTCCAGCAGTGTCGACGAGCAGACCGGGGTCGAGATCCTTTCACTCTATGAAAAAGGGTCCAGGATTCCCGGAAAGGAGAAGATGGACAAGTTCGACGTCCTCGTGGTGGACATCCAGGACGTAGGCCTGAGGTACTACACCTATTACATCACCATGCACCATCTCATGGAAGCCTGCGCCAAGTACGGCAAGCAGGTCATAGTCCTCGACAGGCCTAATCCCAACGGCTTCTACGTCGACGGGGCGCTGCTGGACATGAAGTACAAGTCCGGGATAGGCTGGCTTCCGGTGTGTACCGTCCATGGGATGACTCTCGGCGAACTTGCGCTGATGATCAACGGCGAGGGCTGGCTGGAAGAAGGCAGGTGCGACCTTACGGTGATCCCTTGCGGGAATTACACCCACTCCATGCGCTACAGCCTGATCGTGCCTCCTTCACCCAACCTCAAGGACATGAAATCCGTGTACCTGTACGCGTCGACCTGCTATTTCGAAGGTACCGTCGTGACTGCCGGCAGGGGGACGGACTTCCCCTTCGAGGTGTACGGACATCCCGACATCAGGGAATATTCATTCTCCTTCACGCCGCGCAGCATCCCGGGAGCGAAGAGCCCCCGCTACATGGACCGGGAGTGCCACGGCGAGGACCTTCGCAAGGCGACGCTGTCCCAGATCTGGGAGCGTAAGATTGACCTTTCACATGTCATCGCCGCCTACAGGGACCTTGACATGGGAGACCCGTTCTTCGGGAAGAACAACCATTTCGAGCTGCTGGCCGGGGTCGGCTATGTCCGGAAGATGATCGAGGACGGCGTCGGTGCACCTGAGATTTCCAGGATGTGGAAGGATGATGTCGAATCCTTCAAAATGTTGAGAAAAAAGTATTTACTGTATAAATAAGCACTTGGTTATGATAAAATTGAAGACTGATGACCTGCCTCTGAGGCGCAAACTGTCGGACGAAGACCGTCGCTTCATGCAGATGGCCATCGACCTCTCCATCGAGAACGTCGACAACGGCGGCGGTCCTTTCGGTGCAGTGGTGGTCAAGGACGGCGGAATCGTCGCAACCGGAGTCAACAGGGTGGTGCCGAACAACGATCCGACGGCGCATGCCGAAGTTTCCGCGATACGGGCTGCCTGCCAGGCCCTGGGCACTTTCAAGCTTGAGGGCTGTACGGTCTACAGTTCCTGCGAACCCTGTCCCATGTGCCTGAGCGCACTCTATTGGGCCGGAGTGGAGAGGCTCTGCTATGGCTGCACGAAAGACGATGCCGGAGACATAGACTTCAGCGATGCCTTCATCTACGACCAGCTGCCGCTCCCTTATTCCAAGCGTTCGCTCCGCATGGAGCATTTCATGCGCCGGGAAGCCCTGCAGGCATTCCGTAAGTGGTCTTCGAAGGAAGACAAGGTCGAATACTGATCCAATTTGAGTTTGTTGATAACTTTTTACGGGTAAAACGATTTTTGGCACGGAAATGGTAATAATTCCGGTCAGACATAAATATTTTTACTCATAAACCAAAAACTGACTCAATAGTTATTTCATAAGTATTGAATACAATATCCGGGGCCAATCGTGAGATTCGCCCCGGATATGTTTTATACGGACAGTTTTTTTCGTATTTTTGGAGTCAAAGAAACTATCAATCAAATGTTAAAGAAAACAAGAGTTGCCATGGCGGCAATCTTCTTCCTGGGGATCACTCTGCTCTTCCTGGACTTTACGGGAACGTTGCATGGATTCCTGGGATGGATGGCGAAGGTTCAGTTCCTTCCGGCCGTCCTGGCCTTGAATGCTGTCGTCATCGTGGCCATGCTGCTTCTGACGATCCTTTTCGGAAGGGTTTATTGTTCGGTAATATGCCCCCTGGGAGTTTTCCAGGACGGTGTCGCATGGCTCAGCCGCAAGGGTCGGAAAGGAAAGTACACGTACTCCAAGGAAGTGAAGTGGCTCCGCTACGGGGTCTGGGTGCTCTTCGTCGCGGCCTTGATAGCGGGAATCGGTTCCTTCGTCGCCCTTCTGGCTCCGTACAGCGCCTGGGGCAGGATAGTCCAGAATCTCCTTTCCCCTGTCTATCAGTGGGTGAACAATATCCTGGCGGCCATTGCCGAGAGGCGTTCCAGTTACGCCTTCTATTCCAAGGAAGTGTGGCTGCGGAGCCTGCCGACGTTCCTGGTAGCGGCGGTTACCTTCGTCGTGCTGGTCGTACTGGCATGGAAGAACGGCAGGACTTACTGCAACACCGTGTGCCCTGTCGGCACCACCTTGAGTTTCTTCTCCCGCTTTGCCATGTTCCGCCCCGTCATCGATGCCGGGAAGTGCCGCAGCTGCCGGGTCTGTGAGAAGAGGTGCAAGGCCTCATGTATCGATATTGCCGAAAAGAAGATCGACTACAGCCGTTGCGTCGACTGCTTCAACTGCATCGACAACTGCAAGTTCGGCGCCCTCAAGTACCGCTTTGCCTGGAAGGGAGCCTCCGCGGCCCCCGCGGCCCCCGCAGCCCCCGCGGCTCCCGCGGCTCCCGCTGCGGGAAACGCTTCCCGGGAATCATCTTCCTCCGCTTCTTCCAATGCCGGATCAGGGAACGGCGGCCAGATGGCCGGAGCCGGCAGGAGGGCCTTCCTGGTCGGCGCCGCAGTCGCATTGACCGGAACCGCCCTGAGGGCGCAGACTGATTCGACTGATACCGAAGCGCTCGAAAAGGAGAATGAAGGCGGCTTTGCCGACATAATCCCCAAGAAGGCGCCCAAACGTTCCATGCCGGTCACCCCGTTCGGCTCCAGGAGCGTCAAGGAGTTCTATGACCATTGTACCGCATGCCAGCTGTGTGTGGCTGTCTGCCCTAACAATGTGCTCAGGCCGTCTTCCGCCCTGGAGCGCCTGATGCAGCCTGAGATGTCCTTCGAGCGGGGATATTGCCGCCCGGAGTGTACTAAGTGCTCCGAGGTCTGTCCTGCCGGTGCGATCCTGAGGATCACTCCGGAGGAGAAGACTGCCTGGAAGGTCGGTACCGCCCACTTGGATTACGACCTGTGCATCGTGGCCAACGGCGAGGTCGATGAATGCGGCAACTGTGCCCGCCATTGCCCTGCCGGGGCCATCATGATGATCGCAAAGGATCCGGACAGCACGGAAGAACACAAGGTAAGGATTCCGGCGGTCGACGGAGCCAGGTGCATAGGTTGCGGTGCATGTGAGAATCTCTGCCCTGCAAGGCCGCTGAGCGCCATCACCGTCGATGGATATGCCGTCCACCACACGGACGTGGAAGCCTGGGACGGCGAGGCCGGGGAAGCCGTAGGGGAAACCGACGGCGGACAGATGCAGTGAAACGACAAGAATTGAACGATCATGAAAGAAAAGATAAACAGAAGGGAATTCCTCAAGAGGACCGGTGAAGGTGCGGCGGTCCTGGGTGCGGCCGGTATCGCTGCTTCCTGCGCCCCGAAGAAGACGGCCCAGGCCCTTTCTCCGGCTCCGGCTGAAGATGTCCTGGAAAATGGCACCATGGAGCTCAGGACCAATCCCGGCAACGGCGACAAGGTCTCGCTGCTGGGCTATGGCTGCATGAGGTTCACCATGAAGAAGGGACCTGACGGCAAGGATGTCGTCGACCAGGACAATGTCAACGCCCTGGTGGACTATGCCCTTGCCCATGGCGTGAACTACTTCGACACGTCTCCGGTCTATCTTCAGGGACAGTCCGAGGAGGCTGTGGGAATAGCCTTGAGCCGACATCCAAGGAACGAGTACTACATAGCCACCAAGATGTCCAATTTCTGGAGCAATGACAGGAAGGTCGCCATGCAGCTCTACCAGGAGTCGTTCAAGTACCTGCGTACAGACTACATAGACTATTATCTCCTCCATTCCCTGGGGCGTGGCGGGGCCGATGCTTTCAAGGAGCGCTTCGAGGACAACGGGGTGATGCCTTTCCTTCTGGAGGAACGTGAAAAGGGCAGGATCCGCCAGCTGGGGCTCTCTTTCCACGGCAACCAGGAGCAGTTCGAGCAGATGATGGACCTCCACGGGAAGTACCACTGGGATTTCGTCCAGATCCAGATGAACTATTTCGACTGGAAGCATGCCGACGGAAGGAGGAATGTCAATGCGGACTATCTCTACGAGAGGCTTGACTCCATGGGGATTCCCATCGTGGTCATGGAACCGTTGCAGGGAGGACGTCTCGCACAGCCGGCTGAAGGCATAGTCAAACGGCTCAAGGAGCGTGATCCCGAGGCTTCCGCAGCAAGCTGGGCCTTCAGGTTCGTCGGCTCCTATCCGCGTATCCTGACTGTCCTGAGCGGCATGGTCTATCAGGAGCACCTCCAGGACAACCTGCGCACGTTCATGGATTTCAAGCCGCTCACCGCGGAGGAAGAGGAGTTCCTGGGTACCGAGCTTGCCGGCATTATGGCCAATTATCCTACCGTCAACTGCAACGACTGCAAGTACTGCATGCCATGTCCCTACGGGATCGACATTCCGGGAATATTCAAGCATTACAACAAGTGCGTCAACGAGGGCAACGTGCCTCAGAGCGTCGAACAGGAGAACTACCGCAAGCTGCGCCGCGCCTACCTGGTCAGCTACGACAGGTCCATACCGACCCTTCGCCAGGCCGATCATTGCACCCATTGCAAGCAGTGCGTCCCGAAGTGTCCCCAGAGCATCTCCATCCCGCGTGAACTGTCACGGATCGACCGTTTTGTCGAGAATTTGAAGAAAAACACGCTCTGACCTTTTGCGGAAGGCTCCCACCGTGCTCCAAGGGCCCGGCGTGTAAGGCCGTGAAGCACCCTCCGCCAAGGGGACCGTCATGGGGCAGGCCGTGAAGCACCCTCCGCCAGGGGGCCCGGCATGGGGCAGGCCGTGAAGCACCCTCCGCCAAGGGGGGCGTTCAGAGGAAAGTATAATAATTAAAAGTGCGCTCTCAGGGAGGGCGGCAGTTATTCTTGAATATGAGAACGTCAGTCTTTTGGCTAAATGTCATTGTTGCCGGCATGCTGTGCCTGCCTTTGCTGCATTCCTGCAAGTCGAAGGGAGTTTCCGCTCCTGCGGTCGATGAAGTCTCGGCGGAGGACCAGGCCGTCGAAGACCCGGTGCTTGCCGCCGTCGACAAGTATCTGGTCGACGAGATTGGGAGCAGATACTCTCCCGGCGAAGTCTGCATCCCTTGCAGCGTGATCATGGATGTCAAGGATTCAGATGACGGGGAGACTCTTGTCAGCGGGAGTTTCTGGGTTTTCAACTATGTCAGGTCCGGAGATACCCTTAAGACCGTTTCAGGCGGCCACCACCCTGGTATCATGCATGTAAGGACAGACGGCGATGATTTCAAGGTTGCGTCGTTCGACGCCGTGGGCGATGGTTCCGACTATCTGCCCAGTGCGAGGAGGCTGTTCGGCGACCGCTTCGATGCTTTCCAGGAGCTTGTCTCCGATGACCTCCGCCGCGAAGCCGTCCGCAGTGCCGCCGTTACCGACTATGTCCGCAGGAACAAGCTTCCTGTGACCATGTACCAGGACTTTGGCTGGGACCCTGTCAGGATCGGCGACCCCGAATAGGTTCCGTTCGCGGCTGCCCACTTCATCCCTCCCAACGTCTCCTTCGTCATCGCTGCGCGATTTCGCAGAGGAATCCTTGTCACCTCATTGAGATAATAGTATATTTACTCCTGATAAATCGGGTTTATGCTAGGCAAAAGACTAACGACTATGGTATTCCTCATTGCGGTGGCTGTTGGCCTTCGCCCAAACGACTAAATCTATGAATAAAGATACTAAAGAAAAGATTCCACTATATTCTTATTCGGAAAAGGAACTGGAAAAAGTTTCTGCATATATTGAACGGCAGTATGGAAAGTATGAGGAAGTACTTCACGAAATTGTGTCACCTGACATCCACTGTGATATTGTGCTCGTACCGCCGACAGATTCGTCTCCTTTTTACAAGTTAGTCACGATGGGAGCCGGAGCGTATAAGATGAGTATTCCCAAAGAGTTTAAATCGATGATTTGTGACCGGGCTGAATATGTCATCTTCCTGCCTAAGGACTGGAATGTTTATGCAGACAATGAGGAGGATTGGTGGCCCATGAGGATGTTGAAAAGTGCAGCCCGACTCACCGTGGATACTGATGATTATCTTTATATTACACATTCTGTTCAGGTAGAAGAAGATGGAAGCCCGGTCGCGGAGAACACCGGCTTCAACTCTTTCGTGCTTATGCCCTCCATCGGAAAGGAAGGGCAGGTGGTAGAACCGCTCAAATTGAGTCTATCCGGAAAGAAGGTGGCTTTTTATCAATTGTTCCCATTATATCCGGAAGAGTTGGAGTTTAAACTGGAACATCGTTATGACAATCTGGTCGAATTGTTCAAGGAGGAGCCTATGGTCGTCAATATCCATCGAAAGAATTATTGCAAGGAATAAACGTCTGTGTTGAACCTGCAAACATTGTCAAAGATATTCCTCAAGAAATCGAATATATTAGAGTATACACTCAATATCGGAAACCGAAAACGGCTGCGGAGAAAAAACAAACCCTCGGAAATGAAAAACCCCGTTCTATGCGTTTAGAACAGGGTTTTGATTTTATTATGCGGAGAGAGCGATTACAAAACCCTAACTGATTATCAACCTTTTATAGAGATTGGTCGCAAATTACGCTTATCTTAGCATCAAATATATCTTTTAATCTTCTGCAAGGTCCCGACGCTGGTCCCGGTTATCGCATGGACATTCCGGAGCGAGATGCCTTTCCGGAGCAGGGAGATTTCCTTCTGGTACTGGTCCTTGTAGTCATCGTCACTCTTGCGATAGGTGGACGGTCTGCCCATCTTGACACCTTCCCGGCGGCATTTGGCGATGTACTGGTCCCTGCCGCTCGCCATCCTTTCTTTGATGGTCAGCCGCTCCATCGACGCTATCTCGATGAGAATTGTGCAGATGAGTGATGCCACCGGATTGACCTTTCCATCCGGGTTGAGGGTGTTGAGGTTGTAATTCTTGATGTGGAGCGATACCCCATTCTCGTTGAGGTAGTTGATAACCTTCAGTGCCTCGAGGGTATTACGCCCCAGACGGCTGATTTCTAGGCATACGACCCGGTTCAGGCGATACTCCTTGACATACTCCACCAGCCCGGAGATTTCCTCTCTGTCGGCGTTTTTCGTGGCTCCGCTGACCTTGTTGGCGAACACCTTCACGACCTCCCAGTTCATCCGCTGGCAGTAGTCCGTTAGTTCCACCACCTGCCTTTCGTAGTCCTGCCCTTGTGTAGAGACCCTTGCCAGAATTGCTACCTGTTCCATTGTGTTCATGTCTGTTTCCTTCATCTACAGCTAATATGCAGCTATGATTTAACATACGCAAGCTTTTGGCGGATTATTTTAACATTTGCAATCCTCAACCGTAATCTGTACCTTTGTACCTATAACAACATAGCGGAACGATGGCGAATGTAAATGGAAAACAGGAACGGATGGTCGTACATCTGGAAATCGGCGGCCAACATTACTACTATGGGAACCTGAAAGCCCTCTGTGACCACTGGGACAAGGATGCCCTTGGGGTCGGGTACGCCTATCTCCGGAACTACGGCATCAGCGAAGAAAAACCCTTCCGGAATGCGAGGTGCATTATCCGGCGAGGAATCATCATAACATCACCAAAAGGTAGTCAACTATGAAGCGTTTTATTCTAAAGTATTGGTGGGTCTTTAATATTGTATTATTCATCTGCCTGCTGGGATTAGTTTTTTCATTTACTGCTGAACCGACTGTATTTGAGAGCATTGTTGTCGTTTTGTTGCTCGTAGTGCTGATAGGAATTATCGTGTCCTGGGTCTTATTGCTCATGAATAGACAATGGGGGAAATGCTTGTTGTCATTCGCTCTTTCCGTTGGCATAATATGTCTCCTTTGGTTTCCACTTGTTATAGGTGCTATGACCGGTCCCGATGGATTTGGGAAAAAGCATCCCATTCCTGATGGGCTTGATTATAACCTCCCGATTGAACGCCCTGAAAGTGACTATTTAAGGAACACCTTCTCGTCGGTGGATGTCGATTCGTTGGACGTATCTTCTTTCCTTCAGGTCTGGGGTGATGGAGGCGTATACTATTATGACTTCTATTATGGAGCTCTTCCCGCTGGTGAGGTTTTTCTTCGTTGCTATGAAGTGACCGAGAACTACCAGTTATCAAAAGATAGGTTACCGAATGAAACTACGGTTCAGATTGAGGCGGTTTCTTCCTTCTCCAAACTTGTTGAGAAAAATATGTTCGTTATTTCCGAAGGCGACTGGGATGATTATTATGCAGCACGTTTTGAGGTTTGGCACCGGGATGGAAAGACCGGAGAGGAAAAGAAATTGTTGGAAAAGGTTTATCGTGTTGAGGGCTATATGAGATAGTCGTTGTCGTTCGATTAGGTTTAATACAAAATGATAAGATGGAACGCTTCTCCTACCCCGGGGAGGCGTTTTCCAGTATTAAATTAGCTCATCTTCGCTTTTAGCACGCTTCTTTCGTTTGGCGGCCGCTTTTCGCTCGTCTATTTGCTCTGCCATTGCCCTATACGGTTCCATCAACTTACTGATGCTCGTTCCCCGGCTCGGGTATAGTTCCCGCATCTTCGCCTCAACCTTTTCTAAATCATAGTCGCAGTCCTTCAGTACGAGCATCGTAAAATAGGTCTTTCTGTTCGACAAGGGTTGAGGTTTTGGGACTTCTCCCACTATATCCTTGAGGAATGCCCGTATCGGTTCCGCCTTGGAAGATAAGACGCTCGAGAGTTTTGTATCGTGGGTCAAGAGTGAGAATCGAATCTGCTCCTTGCTATTTAGGTTCAGTTCGAGTCGGCATATCCCTTCATAAGAACCTTGGAGACCATTATCCTTAACGAATTTCGAGTTCTCTGCCCGCTTCATCTCTTGTTCCTTGTCATAAATCGTCAGCCGCTTCTTTGTCCTGCTACTGACAACATTCTTCTCGATAACGAGATTGCCATTATTGTACTTGCGACAAGGAAATTGCTGATAATTCCGTATATGGCTGCGGATATATCCAGTTAGTTCTGGAATGTCCGTTACCGTTCTGTCTGTGGTCACATCGCACTTCACGACTTCTGCATCCATCATGGCATCTAAATCAACTTCGCAGACCCCGAGTCATCCACGCTGAAGGCCGGTTTTTGTGGATGAAGCCCGCCTGTAGCCCGAGTCATCCACGCAGAAGGCCTGTTTCCGTGGATGAAACCCGCCGGGTGAGCCCGAGTCATCCACGCTAAAGACCGGTTTTTGTGGATAGGTCCTGCCTGATGATCTGCACCCCAAAAGTTGGACAAAAAAACTTTTGAGATGAAGAAGTATTATTATCCAGAGAAGATGGCGGCGATAGAGCTGCTTAAAGAGGGGAAGTGCCGTAATGAGGTATCAAGGATTACCGGGATACCCTTCAACGCTCTATCATTAATTTGGCATCGATATCAGACGGGTGGCCATATGGCGTTGATGGATCGTCCCGGTCATTGTGGTTATGAAGAGGAGACAAAAGCAAATGCGATTAGGGATTATCTTGAAAAAGGATTATCTTTAATGGCCGTTTCATTGAAGTACGATGTGCCCCATCAGACGGTTCTTCGCTGGAAGGACGCATATGAGCGAGAGGGTTTTAACGGTCTAAAAGACAATCGAAAGAGGTTGAAAAAGAAAAGAGAGAGGACGCAGGCGGAGCTCGATGAGCTCGAGGTACTCAGAAGGAGGAATGAGTACCTTGAGGCGGAGAACGCACTGCTAAAAAAAGTCAAAGCCTTAGTCGAAGAAAGAGAAGCCCGTCTACGCGCGATTGGGCAGAAGCCATCCAAGGACTAAGGCCTGAACACAAGCTTGACATCCTGCTGGAAGTCAAGGGGATGGCCCGATCAACGTTCTACTACAACCATAGGCCAAAGCCCGACAAATGGGCCGTCGAGAGGCAGCGCATCGCGGAACTGTACCACCAGAACAAGGGTCGGTACGG
>Ga0256407_10003862_pt1 | contig 25912 bp, 30 predicted proteins | sample RumenRJG_04DNA_FD_193489 | JGI IMG/M metagenome (GOLD analysis project Ga0256407, IMG submission 193489) | Bovine rumen microbial communities from Lethbridge, Alberta, Canada - RJG_04 | ecosystem: Host-associated > Mammals > Digestive system > Stomach > Rumen | place: Canada: Alberta... | reverse complement strand
GATAGGTAGTTAAAATAATTATCAAATTCATTTGTAGATTATTTTATACAATAATAAAATATTTGTCACTATTAATTTTGAAATAATTATTAATTTTAGGTTAATATAAATTGCTTATTAACAATTAGGCTCAACTTGGATACCTGAAGATGTTTATTGCGATTTCTGCATTGAATTATTAGATATAAGTTCATGGTATAGAAGTAAATTAAAAATAAAATATGTAAGCGAAACAAATAATTGGTTATTTCAAGCGAATGGATTATATAATTATGGTGTTAAAAGTACAAGTACTTGGGGTACACAAAGAGCAGATGCATTATCAATTATAAAAAATACATTAAATCTTCAATTAATAACTGTATATGATAAAGTAGATGATAATCGTTTTGTTGTAAATGCTTATGAAACCGCTTCAGCTAGGGAAAAACAGGAACTTATAAAGCAAGAGTTTAAAGAATGGTTATGGAAAGATGAAGATAGAAGAAATAGACTTACTCGAATATATAATGATAAGTTTAATTGTACTCGTGAAAGAGAATATGATGGTAGTCATTTAACATTTGATGGAATGAATCCATCTATTGAACTTCGTCCACATCAAAAAGATGCGGTTGCTAGAGTTTTATATGGTAAAAATACTTTACTCGCACATGCAGTAGGTGCTGGAAAAACTTATGAATGTATTGCAAGTACAATGGAATTAAAACGTTTAGGTATAATTAGTAAGCCAATGTTTGTTGTTCCAAATCATTTATTAACTGAGTGGTCAAGTGAATTTTTAAAACTATATCCAACTGCTAATGTATTAATTGCCACTAAAAAGGATATCGGAAAGAATAAAAGAAGAAAATTTGTTGGTAAGGTTGCAACAGGTAACTGGGATGCTGTAATTATTACGCATTCTAGTTTTGGGGCTATTCCTATCAGTAAAGAATATGAAAAGGAATATATTGAAAATCAAATAGATGAAATAACTACCGCAATAGAAAGAGTTAAATCCGAAACTGGTAATGGATTAAGTGTAAAAAAACTTGAACAAATAAAATCAAAAGCAGAGTCAAAATTAAAAAATCTATTAGATAGTCCTAAAGATGATGGAGTTATATTTGAAGAACTTGGAGTAGATTATATAGTTGTAGATGAAGCGCACATGTTTAAAAATCTACCAGTTTTCTCAAAAATGAGAAATGTTGCAGGTGTGAATAATGGTGAGTCTAAAAAAGCAACTGATTTGTTTATGAAAACTAAGTATATACTCGATACTAATGGAGGTAAGGGTATTACTTTCGCAACAGGTACTCCAATATCTAACTCAATGTGTGAATTATTTGTTATGCAAAAGTATTTACAACCTGATAGGCTAAAAGAGATTGGTATTGAGCATTTTGATGATTGGGCTACAACATTTGGCGAAATAGTTAATAATTTTGAAATTGCTCCAGATGGTAGTGGTTTTAGAAATAAAGCACGATTTGCTAGATTTTTTAATCTACCAGAGTTAATTACTTTATTTAAAGAAGTTGCAGATATTAAAACATCAGATATGTTAAATTTACCTGTGCCTAAATTAAAAAACGATAAGCCTACTATTATAGTTGCTCCTAAAAGTGATGAATTAGATGAATTTCAAAAGACATTAGTAGAACGTAGTGAAGAGATTAAAAATGGATGTGATCCTAGAAAAGATAATATGCTTAAAGTAACTAATGATGGTAGAAAAGCAGCACTCGATTTACGTTTAATTGATAATAGTATGCCTGATATTGTAAATTCAAAAGTAAATATAGCAGTAGATAATATTTATGACAGATGGTATAAATATGAGGAAGACAGGTTAACACAACTTGTCTTTTGTGATTTATCAACACCAAAGAACGATGGTAGTTTTAATGTATATGACGATATTAAAGATAAATTAGTAAAAAAAGGTATTCCAGAAGAAGAGATTGAATTTATACATAATGCTAAAACTGATGAGCAAAAATCAAAACTATTTGAAAAAATGAGAAATGGTAAAAAGAGAATACTTATAGGTTCAACTGCTAAAATGGGTGCTGGAACTAATATTCAGGATAAACTAGTTGCCGTTCATCATTTAGATTGTCCATGGCGACCTTCTGATATTGAACAGAGAAATGGAAGAATTTTAAGACGTGGAAATCAAAATGAAGAAGTAGAGATTATCTTTTATATAACTGAAGGTAGTCTAGATACTTATATATATCAATTAAATGAAATAAAATCTAAATTTATAAATCAAATTATGCAAGATAGTAATAGTGGTGGTAGAATTGCTGAAGATTTGGATAGAGATACTTTGAATTATGCAGAAATTAAAGCAATTGCTAGTGGTAATAAGTTAATACTTGAGAAGTTTAAAGTTGATGATGAACTTGAAAAACTATATTTATCTAAATCTAGGTATGATAAATCACATATAGAGTTAGAAAATAAGTACACTAGTGAAATACCTAGAACATTAAGTAATCTTAACAAATATTTAGATAATCTTAAAAGTGATATAGAAAGCGTAAAAGATTTATCTGGTGATAATTTTACAATAACAATTAAAGATACGGTTTTTACTTCAAGAAAAGAAGCAAGCACTAAGTTTTATGAATGTTTATCAATACTTAAAACTAATGAAGAAACTAAAATAGGTGAGATTAGTGGTTTTGATATTATTGGAACTAGAGAGGATTTGAGATTCACACCTGTTATTTATATAAAAGGCGCTGGTAAATATAAAGTAGAAATTAATAACTATGATGAGATAGGTAATATTATTAAACTAGAGAATATGCTTAAAAGTTTTGAAAGTAAAATTGATAAGACAAAAGATAAAATTTCTTATAATGAAAAACAGTTAATTGATATTAAAACAGAATTAGATAAGCCTTTTACAAGTCTTGATAGAATGAAAGAACTTCAAAAAAGGAAGATAGAAATTGATAGTGAACTTGATTTAGATAAACAAGATAACGCTATGGATATAGATGAATACCAGAACAATGATATGGAAAGATAAAAAGTTTATTTTTTTTGCAAAAAACTCTTGAAAAAATTACTTTTTTAAGTGATTAATAAAATGAATTAAAAATGCCATTAAACATGATTTATTTAAGCGGTGTTAAATGTGAGTCATGCCTTTGAATAGTTATAAGGCTAAATATTAAAAAGCTCTTAAAATGGCTTTAATTCGTTTGATAGAAAGAGGTGTTTTATAATGAAGAAAAAAATGAAACTAGAAAAAGAAAACGTTGTTCTTGATTTTAATGATGTTGAAGAATTGGAGGAGAAAAGTATGTATATAACAGAAACTACTGGAAGAGTAAGAATATTTTTTGGAGTATTACTTAAACTAGATGATAAATCTAAAATGGCGGTATTATTATATTTGTTTAGTAAACTTAATTGTAATCAGATTAATGATAAGGATGAGCCAAATCCAGATTTACTAGATGATAGTGATGATATTACTATATTTAATTTAGAATTAATTGGATATGATAGAAAAACTATAGAAGCATTTTTAGAATATAATGTATTTCAATATAATTTTATTGAAAAGAATAAAGATGAATGTCTTTATTTAGATAATGGTTTTGTTAGAGGATTAAAGCCAACACTATTTAGAAGACTTGTGGTAGCAATGTTTGAAAAAATGTCTTTTAGTGAAAAAATAGATGTATTTGCTGAAATTGTAATTAGATATGATAATGATACTTATTTTAACGAATTATCTCCAGAAGTAATATTTGTTGGTAATAAAAGTGGATTTGATGTTGCAAAGGCAATTAAGGATTGGAAGAAAGATAACAAAATTTAGATAACAATGAAAGAACGATTACTATTAAAAAATAATCGTTCTTTTACTTTTCTTTTTAATTTCTTAAGTGTTATTTTGAATAAATATTATTAAAAAAAGCATAATATCTATGAAAAGGTGAAACTATGAAGTTTAAAATAGGTCAGTACATAAGAACCAAAGACGGATTTATTGCTAAAATAATTCAATATGATGAAGATATTGATTATTTATTTTGTGATAGTGTGATATATAAAGATTATGATAAATATCTTGATAATACTATTAGTTCAAATATAAAAATCATCGATATATCAAGAGATATTTTTGATTTATTAAAAGTAGGAGATTACGTTAATGGTTTTAGAATAGTTAGAAGCGGAGATTTAATAAATAATATAATGCAAAAAGAAAAAAGTTTTATATTAAGTAATGGTACAGTAATAAATAAAAACTATAAAATCAAAACTATCGTAACAAAAAGAAGATTTGATAATATCAAATATTATTTAAGATAATTTAAAGAAAAGGGGTAAAAAATGTCTTTTGAAGATTTAAGCGCTGATAATATGTTTGAAGAATTATGTTATACATTAACAGAAAATAACGAAGCAAATATTAGATTTTATAATAAAACTGCTGAAAATTATATTATATTTCTTAAAAAAACTAAAGAAATATGGTGTAGTACAAAGATTTATACCTTAAAGGAATTACGAGCCATAAATAAAAAATGTTTTGAGTTAGGATGGTTATAATATAAAGCATTTATACTGAATAGGTAATATTTTATTAAAAATTAGGAGGAAAGATATGATTAATAAAGGAGAATATAAAATTACATACAATTTTAACAAAGATAATAATGGGTATGATTTTGAAAATATTTTATCAAAATTGTTTAGAAAATATTTAATTAATTATGATACAAAATAATATTATTTTGAAATTTTTGGTAATTACCAAGATAATGTTTCAAATTTACCTTGTTTGGTGTATAATGAATTTGTTAATTATTCTTGGTAAGTTTTTTTGAAGGAAGGAGAAATAATGACAAGAACTTACGAAGATATTATAAAAGCAAATGGTTATGGAAGATTATCTGAGGAAGATACAAATAAAAGAAACTTTTCTCTTGAAAGTGACAGTATTACTTCGCAAAGAACATTAATACAACAGTTTTGTAATGAACATAAAATAGAATTAAACAATTATTTGTTTGATGATGGTATTACTGGACAAACATTTGAAAGAGAAGGTTGGGATAATCTATTAAAAGATATTGAAGCAGGAAAGATTAACTGTGTTATAACAAAGGATTTATCAAGACTTGGACGTGACCATTCAGAAACTGGATATTATATTGAAAAGTATTTTCCAGAACATAGGGTTAGATATATATCGATTAATGATAATTGGGATTCAAAATATGATTCTGTAGATATGATTTTATGGAAATTAGCATATAATGATGTTTATTGTGCCGATATTTCTAGAAAAATAATCTCTATATTAGATAGCAAAAAGAAGATGGGTTTATATGTTGGCTCTTTTGCTCCGTTTGGTTATATGAAAAATCCTGATAATAAGTATGTTTTAATACCTGATCCTAATGTTGCACATATCGTTAGAGAAATATTTGATTTAGCATATTCTGGATTAGGCACATGTACAATTGCGAATATAATGAATGAAAAAAAATATGTGACACCTGGGCAATACTCTGGCAGAGGAAAAAATTCTAAAACTAGAGAACAAGTAGGTGATATTTGGGTATCAGGAATGGTTAGAAAGATATTAGAAAATCAAGCATATTGTGGTGACGTTGTTCAATCAAAACGAAAGAAAGCTAGTTATAAGTCTAAAAAAGCAATTAATAATCCTAAAGAAGATTGGATTGTTGTTAAAGATATGCATGAGCCTTTAGTTGAAAGAGAAGTTTTTGATTTTATTCAATTAAAGCTCGATGAAACTTCAAGAAAATATAATAGGTTACCCGGAGAACAACATTTGCTTTCAAAATTACTTTTTTGTAAAGATTGTGGTCATAGAATATCAATCAGATGGCGAGGTAAAAATAAAAATGGAAGAATAGGTTATTGCAATTATTACGTAAAGTATAGTAAGCATAATGTTTGTACTCCACACAGTATAGATTATGACATATTAGAAAAACAAATTTTAGATTATGTAAAAGATTTATGTAATAAATATATGCAGTTAATTGATACTCCATCATTGATACAAGACAGTTATAAAAACATTAAAGAAAAAATATCAATTCTTGAAAAAGAAAAAAAGAGTAATTTAAAAGAAATTGAAAAGATTGAAACGATGTCAATGAAAATATATGAAGATTATTTAAACAATACTATTACTGAAACGATGTATAAAATGATGGCAAATAAAAAAGAAATTGAATTAAATAATGCAAAAGAAAAGACTAATAGTATTGATAAGCAAATTGATTTATTAAATAATCAGTTAAATAGTGATAAAGAAATAATAAACGACACAAAGAAAATAGTAACTAAATTTCTAAACTCTGAAGTAATAAATCATGATTTAATTCACCAGATAATTGAGAGAATTGAAGTCGGTGAAGATGAATCAATTACAGTGAATTTTGCTATAAAAGAGTTTCAGAAATTACTTGTATAACTTGCGTTCGTTTATATAAAAAGTAGTAATTCGCCAATTGATGATTTGACATGAAATAATGGAAAATTCTACCAAGAAAATACTAGATATTAATGGTGGAGAGATATTTCCATCTACTGTAACAGGTATTGTTAAATCAGGTGATGGAGTACCTGGTGAAAAGAATGCAACATTTGACTTAAGTAAAACTGATGGTAAAGTACTTGAAAATACTAATAAAGGAATATTTGGCGAGTATATAAGTGATACTGATGATGATAAACTATATAAAGTTGTTGATTATAAAGATGTTAACTTAGGTAAAGCTAAAATAAAAACAGTATTGTCTGAAAATGATGTAGAGGAGTATGATATTAATATTATTAGTGTTACTAATAGTGATAAAATTAAAAATATAGTTTTTGAAATAACTGATAAAGAATTATTAGCTAAAACTAATGGTATTATTCAAGGAATGAGTGGTAGTCCTATTATCCAAGGGGATAATATAGTTGGTGCGGTTACGCATGTTGTAATTGATAATCCTTTAAAAGGTTATGGAATACTTATAACTAACATGTTAGAAGAAGGTGAAAACTAGAATGCTTAATTGCATTCTTTTTATGAATTTTACTTGACTATTAATGAATATAGTGTATAATAGTAATTGAAAAGAAGATAATATAAAATAATTTAAGGAACTGGTATACATAATCTAATATTATTCATTTTTAATGAAAGGAAGATTATATGAAAAATGAAATTATTTTATTTGAAGATCAAAATGTTAAACTTGAGGTTAACATGGCGAGTGATACTGTATGGTTAAATGCAGAACAAATGTCTCAATTATTTGATAGAGACTATAAAACAATTAGGAAGCATATTAATAATGCATTACATGAAGAATTAGATTCTTCAACTGTCGCAAAAATTGCGACAGTTCAAAAAGAAGGAGGTAGAGAAGTTACACGTAATATTGAATACTATAACCTTGATATGATTATAAGTATTGGATATCGAGTAAAGTCTAAAAAAGGTATTATATTTAGACGCTGGGCAAATAAAGTCTTGAAAGATTATCTGTTAAAAGGATATGCAGTAAATCAAAAAAGACTTGATTATCTTGAGAAGACTGTTAAACTTATTGATATTGCAGGTAGAATTGATACTGAGTTAAAAGGAAGTGAAGCACAGGATATTATTAAAGTTATTAATAATTATTCTAATGCTTTAAGTTTGCTTGATGACTATGACCATAAAAGAGTAAATAAACCAAATGGAACTAAAAATAATAGAAAAGTTACCTATGAAGACTGTATGGATATAGTTAGTAAGCTTAAATTCAATTCTGATAGTGATTTATTTGCACTAGAGCGAAATGAAGGTTTAAAATCAATTATAGGCGCAATATATCAATCATATGATGGTGCTGACTTATATCCTACAATAGAAGAAAAAGCTGCTAATTTTCTATATTTAATTACTAAAAATCATACATTTATCGATGGTAATAAAAGAATTGCAGCTACATTATTTATCTATTTTCTAGAAGTTAATAGTATCTTATACAAGGATAACAAACAAGTTATAGATAATAATACCCTTGTTGCGCTTACCTTACTAATTGCTCAGTCTAATCCTAAAGAAAAAGATATTCTTGTTGATTTAGTAATGAATTTCTTAAATGGTGATAAAAACTTGAATGCTTAATTGCATTCTTTTAAATTATACTTGATTTTTATTTTAGAATAAGTATAATATTTGTATTGAAAGGGAGTATTGCATGAAAGATTATGAGATTGAAGCTAAAAAATTGGAATTAGAGGAGGATTATATTAGGATTGGTAGTGCGATGGTTATGTGCGCAGCTTTTGCAGTTGGAATACCAATTTTTGCATATCGCAGTTGTACTAATGAAACAAACTATATAAACTGGGATTCATTAAAAGAAAAGTTCGATAGTTATTACCCAAGATGATAAGTTAACTAATTATCATATTATAAATAAAAACGAAAATAATATATACCACGATATAATTAATAATTATGATATTAATCCAGATACTATTGTATATACAATTGATATTGCATCTTACCTAGTTAATATAGATGGTGTTAAAGATAGTTATTCTAAAGAAGAATTAAAAGAAATATTAAAACAGTTTAGTATGAATCAAGAATATACAGTATCAGATGAAACAGTTAAAGTATTAGTTAAAGAAAAATAGTTTTATAGCTATTTTGTTTTTATTTAAAACATGATACAATATTTGTGGTGAGTGATATGTATGACTATATTATTGTAGGAGGTGGCATATACGGTTTATTAATGGCTTATAAATTATCTAGGGAAAAGAATAAAATAATGCTTACTGATAAGAAAGATATTATAAAAAATAATAAACTTAATTATATGGTTATCACTCAGAATAGTTATAATTTACTTAATAATATAATTGATAATATAGATGAATTTATTGCTAAAAAACTAGATAGTGTATCAATTAATAATCAGTTATATCATACTAAAAGATATATTTTGAATATTAAGAAATTAAAAGAATACTTAGCTGATAAGTGTAAGAAGAATAAAGTTAAAATAATTGATAAAACTAGTATTGATAAATATAACTTTAAAAATAATGAAATTGTTATTAATTCTAAGAAGTATAGTTACAAATATTTAGTTGGTGCGGATGGAACTTTATCTGAAGTAAGAATGAATAAAGAAAGAAGTATTCAAAGATTTAAAGTATCAGTTATGCTTAAAAGTAAGAATAGTAATGATTATAAAGTGTTCTATAACAGAAATAATAAGTTATATGAAGAATGTACAAGTACTAAAAATAATAATATAGTTAGAATTATTAGTAATAAAAAGAAAAACAATATATTTAATGAGATAGAAGGTATTAAAGAGAATTATAATGTTACATCTAAAAGTATTAATACATATTTAATACCTAGCGGGAATTTATTAATAAAATGTGATAATGTATTTTTCATAGGAGATGCTTCTGGTATTATTAATCCACTAACTAATATGACTATGGATTATAATTTAAGTATTATTAATAAGATTCCTGATATTAATAATAAAGATATTAAAAGAACAAGAAGGAAGATTAAATTAAATTTGGTAGTAAGTAAATTAATATATTTACCTATTATAAATAAATTAGTTTTTAAACTAATTAAGAAAATATGTAAGGAGGATTTATGTTAAAAGAATTTAAAGAGTTTATCTCAAAAGGAAATGTTTTGGATCTTGCTGTTGGTGTTGTTATGGGAAGCGCTTTCTCTGGAATAGTTACTTCACTTGTTAATGATATCATTATGCCACTTGTTGGACTACTTATTGGAGGAATTGATTTTTCAGGAATGAAAGCAACCGTAGGAGATGCTTCAATTGCTTATGGTAATTTCATTCAAAATATCGTTAATTTCTTAATTATTGCGATGTCTATATTTGTATTCATTAAATTTATAAATAGACTATCTAAGAAAGTTAAGAAAGAAGAAGAAAAACAGGAAGCTGAAGAAAAGAAAGAAGATCCACAAACAAAACTACTTGAAGAAATTAGAGATGAACTTAAAAAAAGTAACAAAAAAAGCGCTAAATAGTATAGTGCTTTTTATCTATTTGGAAATAATGATAAAACAAACATTCCAACCATTGCAATTAGAAATATAATAATCATTACTTTTTGTACTATTTTACCCATTGTTCACCTTCCTTATAATCTCAAGTTATCTACTAACAATTATAATATAAATTTAAATAAAATGGAATATTTTTATATTTAGTTAATAGTATTTATTGGGTGATAATATGGACAAACTAAAAAAAATAATAAAGTATGATAAAAAAATTATGACTTTTCTAAACGTAATAGCTATAGTAGGTATTATTGCTGGTAGTATATTTATGATTGTGCTTAGTAAAAATGATAAAGAAAAAGTTTTAAATTCAATCAGAGATTTCTTTGATAAACTAATTAATAATAAATTTAACTTTGCAGGAACACTTAAAAATTCTTTAATAAGCAATTTATTATTTTCATTTATAATTTGGGTTATAGGTATATCTGTTGTAGGAGTATTAATCGTAATATTTATTATATTTTATAAGTCGTTTACACTAGGATTTACTATCTCATCAATTATATACACATATTCTATTAAAGGAGCTTTACTTGCACTCGTTTATGTATTTCCACACTTGGTAATTAATTTACTTGTATTACTTTATTTAAGTTCCTATTCAATTAAATTATCAATTATTCTAATTAAATCTATTTTAAAGAAAGATAACCTTAATTTTAAGGCATTTATTAATAATTATTCAAAAGTGTTTTTAATATCTATGTTATTTCTTATAGTAACATCACTATATGAATCATTTATCTCACCTATAATATTACGCTATTTTGCTCAACTTTTAATTTAAGTGATATTATGATATAATATTACTGTGATTTTGGGGGATTTATGAAAAAAAAATATAAAGCAAATGTTATGATATATGATGAATATAATAAAAATGGAAATTATGAAAAAATAATTGTAGAAGAAGTTATAAAAGGGTATGTTTATAAAGAATTAATTACTGGATATAAAATTAAAGCATTATACTTAAATCCAATAACAATTAAAGCAATTATGCATGATGAATTATTAGGAATTTCTGAACCAGAAAAATATGTTAGTGAAGAAATTAGTAAAAATGGTGTAGCAATTATTCTTAGTCTAACTGATTTAGTAAATGATGATTTATCTAACCATTTAAAGCCTGTTAGAAATCGTGTAGAATTAGTAAGCTATATGAATGAATTTCCAAATACTAATTTTTTTAATAAGTATAAACATTTAGTGGGCAGTAATAAAGTAAAAATAAAGAAGTGATAACATGAAGAAAAATGGTAAAAAAGTAGTTATAGGTATGAGTGGGGGAGTGGATAGTAGTGTTGCTGCTATTCTTTTAAAAAAACAAGGTTATGAAGTAATAGGATTATTTATGCGTAATTGGGATGCTGGAGTTAATAATGATATTCTAGGTAATCCTACACTTAATAACAATATTTGCCCTCAGGAACAAGATTATAACGATGCTATAGAGGTATGTAAAAAGTTAGATATTCCTCTTAAAAGAGTTGATTTTGTAAAAGAGTATTGGGATTATGTATTTACTTATTTTTTAGATGAATTAAAACTTGGTAGAACTCCTAATCCTGATATTATGTGTAATAAATATATTAAGTTTGATATGTTTTTAAAAGAAGCGGAGAAATTAGGAGCAGATTATGTAGCTACTGGACACTATGCTAGATTAAAAGATGGTAAGTTACTTAGAGGTATAGATGATAATAAGGATCAAACATACTTCTTATCTCAAGTGCCTAAAGAAAAACTTAATAAAATATTATTTCCAATTGGTGATTTAAAGAAAGACGAAGTTAGAAAGATTGCTTTAGAATATGATTTAATTACTGCTAAGAAGAAAGATTCTACTGGTATTTGCTTTATAGGTGAACGTAATTTTAAAGAGTTTTTATCTAATTATTTGCCTAATATACCAGGTGACATTGTAAATATTGATTCTAACGAAGTAATTGGCAAACATATAGGTTTAATGTATTACACAATTGGACAGAGAAGGGGACTTAATCTAGGTGGAAATAAAGATAGAGGATTTGTTGTAGGTAAGGATTTAGAAAAAAATATTTTATATGTATCATTCGGTGATGAGTCTAAATACTTGGTAAGTGATTCTTGCATCGTTGATAATATAAACTGGTTTAGTAAAGATAAAAATATTACTGAGTGTACTGCTAAATTTAGATATCGTCAAAAAGATAATCCAGTTGAACTTATATGGCATGCTGATTATATCGAGGTTATATATAAAGAGGGTGTTAAGGCAGTTACACCAGGACAAGCTTGTGTATTTTATAAAGATGATGAGTGCCTTGGCGGTGGAATTATAAAAGAAGTAAGAAAACATAATCAAAAATTATGGTATTTATAAGGTGGTTACAATGAATATATTAGATTTAGTGAAGAAATATGAAAGTAGTGATTCAATAGATTATTTAAGAAAAGTATTTGGTAGTGATGATTATATAAATGATATATTTACTGATACTATGGGATTAAAAAATGTTATTGAAAATAGAAATTTAGACTATAGAACCTATGAAATATTTCATAATGTATATATTAAAGTTGCAGGTGATAAGAAAATAGATAATACAATTTTAAATTGTCTTATAATATTAGAGTCTTATTACACAATTTATAGCAAGTCTAGATCAGAGTTAAATAAGATAAAAAATGAAAATAATAGATTTGGTATTGATGAACTAAGAATTAGATTAAACAATAAAATAATTGGTATGTATAATATAGATAACATTCCAAAAGACTATAAATACTATATAGAAGCCAAACAAATAAATAGTGATATAAAAGATTTTTCGCTTAATAAAATATTTAATAATGATGCAATATTCGATAAAAAGAAAGGATTTAATGCAGCAGCTATTATATCTAGAACTCAAACTATCTCAAGATTTAATGAAACTAAATTTAATGGCATGAAAGGTTCTGGGTATCATGATACAAATTTTGAAGAAATATTAAAGGTAATTTATGGTGGAAAATTTACTAATAACACATCTGGACAAGATATAATGATTAGATATGCAACATATGAAAAAAATGATGGAAGTTTATTATTCAATATGTTACTAGCTATTCCTTTAGTGATTAATTCAGCACAAAAAGTATCGTTAGAAAATCTTAATAATGAAATAAAGAACTTAGAATACTATCTAGGTGAATATATACATATAAATGCTAGTGTTGTTGATTATAATACACAAAGTTATTCAAAATATTATAATGATCAAACTAATTTAGATAATGTTTTAAATGAATTAATAATAAATGATGATATAAAGGACAAATATGAAGAAATATGTTTCGTTGGTTATTCTAATTTAGAAAATCATTATAAAAAAGTAGACTACGTTAGATAATCTTAGTAATATAATTGCTAAGATTTTTCTTTACATACTATTGACAAAAAATATAGATATGATAAAATGATATTAGCGATACTAATGGAGGTTATTGATATGGAAGAATTAAATAAACTACTAAAAGAATTGGGTATTTCAAAAGTTAAATTAGCCAAATTTCTTGGTGTATCAAGACAAATGATTTACAATTATTTAGAATTAGATAGTGTAAATAGTTGGCCAAAAGATAAGAAAGTATTACTATTTAATTTACTAGGTATAAAATCATATGATGAAATGAAAGATATTAAAGTAACTACTGATTATATAATGGATGTTGAAGTAAGACTTAATACTGCTGATGATAAAATTAAAGTGACTGATGATCCTCTAAATGGTCTAGATGGTAAGAAAAAAGAATTATTATCTAGAATAATTGACACAATACGTGAGTATGTTGAAGATGATGATACAGATGCAGGTTACAAAGTAGGGGAGTACTTATTTCATTTTATCCAGTCACTTAATAATAATGATGAGCTTAAGTATTTACTTGGATATATAGTTAAAGAAACTGGTTATGTAAAACCTAATGAATTCATATTTAATGAAGATAGACAATATATTTTTGAAAGTATAATGTTTTCTGCGATGGCACTTTATCATAGTGGGAAATCTTCTAAAAGTCGATTAATTGAAGCTCACAGGCGATTTGAAACTCAAATTAATAATAAAATTGAAGAAAAAATGAGTCGTACTATGGAACTTAATAATATTAAACAACAAGCCTTAAAAGAACTTGGTTTTACAGAAATTAATGATGATAATATATCTCAAGTATTTGCTAAAATTGCTGAAATTCAATCTAGAAAGACTGCATTTAAATAATATATTATCTCCGTAAAAAATTACTACACTTCCCCTATTCTAATTTTTGAAAAAATAGGGGAGTTTTATTGGAAATATTATTCCCATATAATTTATTAAAATTTATTTATAAGATGAATAGTTGTTCAATAAAATTATTTTAATTTTAAAATTTGAATTAGAATTATGATTTTTTATATAAAATAAATATAATACTATAAAAATATAAATTGGTTTCAAATCTATAAATTTATTTATCAAATAAATCATATGAAACAATGCTAAATAATTATTATCTAAATATGCTATATATTTATATGGTTTAAATGATAAATTACTCATCTAATTTAACACAATATATTTATCCTATAATGTATATTATGTTAACTTCTATAAAAAAAGAAAAGAAATCAAGCTAGGAGTATGTTATATATGAAAAAGCGAATACTATATTTAGATATAATAAAAGTAATTGCTCTACTCTTTGTTATATTTAATCATTGTGATGATATTTTAATATCTAGTTATATGTATATTAGGATTATACACAATAGTATATTCTATTTATCTAAATCAGCTGTACCTTTATTTTTGATGGCATCTGGTGCTTTATTAATAGATAAAAAAGATTCTATACCTAAATTAATTAAAAGAATAATTAGAGTCTTAATTCCACTTATAATAATTACAATTATATGGTCTTTGACTCATGCTAAAGAAATTAATATATTAAATATGCTTAATCCATTTGACGTAAATTATTTTCCATACTGGTTATGGTATTTGCAAGCAATAATTTTAGTATATATCTTATTACCATCAATTAGAAAAATAATATTAAAATCCCAAAAGAGTAGTATAGAGTGGAGAAAGTATAAAATAATAATTATCACCACGACTACCCTATTTGCTATAGCATTTACAATTTATAATATAATATTTAAGAAAAATATGATGATTGTAACTAACCTACTCCCTATGCCTATATTATATTTTATATATGGATATATTCTTTCTAAGGAAAAAATTAGTAAAAAAACAAAGAATATTAGTATTATTACACTTTTACTTACACTTACAATACCAACATTTATTGCTACTAAATTAATGTTATTAAAGCAATCTTATTTCTTTTTAGATGATTATAGAAATATATATACTTTTATAATAACCACTTCCCTATTCATAATAATTAAATATTATTTTGAAAATTATAATAAAGAAAATATGTTTACTAAAATAATTACACATTTAAGTAAAAATTCTTATGGAATATATTTACTGCATGTATTTGTAATTGAATACTTACTTAATACTTCATTTATGAAAGAATTAATTGAGTTTAATAAATTAGAAGCCGTATTTGTACTAATTATTCTGGTAGTTATTATACTCGACATAATAGTATCTATACTAAAGCATATTCCAGTTATAAAAAAAATATTATAGTAAATAATATAGTTGGGTGATATAATGAAAAAGAATAAATCAAATAAATCTAGCAATAAGATGAATAAACAAATGAATTCTAACTCAACTGAAAAACAGATGAATAAGAGTTCACAAAGTTCTCGTTCAGAAGATTGTAGATAATTACCCAAAGAAAAAGAAACTGCTTATGTTTCTTTTTTAGTGTCTTCTTCCCTTATGAAAATGATTTTTATAATGAGATTTAGCTTTTATACCTGATGAATTATTTTCATTACTATATATATTAGAATTTTTGTTTAGTATACTCATATCTTGAACATCGATTCCTTCATTTTTTAAAAAATTTAAATATTCAGTATTATTACCAAATTTAAATTTCTTTATTTCTTCTATATTAAAACTAATTATTTGCATATATGTATGAATATCAATTTGCATCTCATCAACTTTTCTAGCAGTCATTATATCAATTATTTGTGATAATGATACTACAATATCATAATATTTTTTAACTATTAATAATCTTTCTATTTCTATTTCTGTTAAATTTTTTGCTTTTTTATTTAGTGTTATATCAAAATTCCAATTATCAGGAATATATTCTAATAATTTTTTATAATATATTGCTGTAGTTAATTTTAATCTTCTTGTTGTTATTAGTTTTTCATCTTTCATATTTTAATCCCTTCTTTCTTATATTGTTCTAATGCTTTAGATATTTGATCTGGACATGATGTACTTCTAAATCCACACTTAATTCCTTTTAATTTATCTATTACATAATTAATATCATTACCAATACAAGGAGACCTTATACCTAAAGAATTACCAGGACATCCTCCAATAACTCTCATATCCTTTATAATATTATTTTCTATATCAAATTCCATATTAGATGCACAAACACCAGTTGGTTTATAATTATACTTCATAACTTCTCCTTCATTTTATTTTTTTTCAAAAACTTATTTGTATATTCTATCCACTCTTCTGCATTTTCTTCTTTAAAAAATTGGTATAAAAATTTTACTACAAAATTATATCTTTCTTGAGCTTCTTCTTTACCAGAAGATGTTAACATTAAATCATTAAGTAATAGAATTTTTTCATAGAAATGACATATCCCAGTATCTGCACTTTTTTTAATATATTTATCAGCAGTCATATTCTCTATTGGAAATATGTTTCTATCAAAGAATGGTTTATTCATTTTAGTAGTATATTTAAAAACTCTAAGTATACAAACTGCTCCTAATGCATCACACATATCTGCATCAGATACTATTTTACCTTCTATAGTAATAGGAGTTAGTCCCTTTAATCTTTTACTGTAACCAATCCTCCTAATTTCTTCACATACTTTATTCTGTATATCCTTTTCAATATTACATTTATTCATAATATTTTTAGCATTGATTAAGTATTTTTCATTTTCTAAACCAAATATTTTATAATCATCAACATCGTGTAGTAAGGCTATTAAAGCAGTTATATATTCATCTGCATTTTCATACTTGGCAAATTTTAGTGATAAAGCAAGTACTCTATTAATATGATTCATATCATGTCCTGAATCATCGTGAACAAGTAATTTATATACTTCACTTTTAACATTTTCTATCATTTTAACCTCCTAATCTCCATGTGGATGATAACTTTCAAATGTATTTTTTAATTTTTCTGTTGAGACATGCGTATATATCTGTGTTGTTGATATATCACTATGTCCAAGTAATTCTTGAATTGTTCTTAAATCTGCACCATTATTTATCATGTGGGTTGCAAATGAATGTCTTAGTGTATGTGGTGAGATATCTTTTTTTATATTATTATCACGAGCTAATTTCTTTATAATTTTGAAAAAGCCCTGTCTAGTCATTTTCTTACCATGATTATTTAAAAACAAGTAATCATTAACCTCTCTTTTTATAAATGTATCTCTAATAGATAAATAACTATTTAAAGCATTAGTCGCATACTCTCCAATAGGAATAATTCGCTCTTTACTCCCCTTCCCCATTGTTCTAACTATATTATCAGTAGTATCTACATCATAAGTTTTAAGATTAACCAGTTCAGATACACGAAGCCCAGATGCATAAATTAACTCAAGCATTGCTTTATTACGAATAGAATAGTTATCAGTTATTTTAATATCTAATATTCTATTAATCTCATCTATTGTAAGAACATCAGGTAACTTCTTAGATAATTTAATGGATGTAATATTATCCATTGGATTATTTTTAACATATTTACTTATTATTAGAAATTTATAAAACGAACGAAGTGTAGATGTATTACGAGCAATAGAACGTTCATTATGCTTATTATCTTTTAAATACTTAAGATAATCTTTAATATCATTATCATTAATGCCATTAATATTTTTATTAACACACTTATCAAACATAACTAAGTCATTTCTATATGAATCAATAGTATTTTTACTATAATTTTTATCAATAAGTAAATATGTACAGAACTCATTAATTAAATCATCTAACATAATACCACCACAATAAATATTTTAACACGAAACAATTACAATATCTAGTAATATATGATAAAATATTAGTAGTTTTAAGGAAGTGATTTATGGAACCTTTAGCTATTAAAATGAGGCCTGTTAGTATTAATGATGTAATAGGTCAAAAACATCTAATTGGTGATAATAAAGTACTAACTAATATGGTTAACAATAACTATTTAACATCTATGATTTTATATGGTAAGCCTGGTATTGGTAAGACTAGTATTGCAAATGCAATAGTTAATACTTTAGATAAAAAATATCGTATGCTTAACGCAGTTATTAATAATAAAAAAGATTTCGATATTGTTGTTGAAGAAGCTAAGATGTATGGTGAGATTGTAGTAATAATGGATGAGATACATAGATTAAATAAAGATAAACAAGATTTACTTCTTCCCTATTTAGAAAGTGGCTTAATTATTCTAATAGGTATGACTACTGCAAATCCTTATCATAGTATTAATCCAGCAATTAGAAGTAGATGTCAAATATTTGAACTTAACCCACTTAATTCTGATGATATATTAGATGGACTAAATAAAGTAATTGATAAAAATATACTAGAAAGTATTAATATTGATGCTGAATCCTTAAAATATATCAGCAATATTGCATCGGGAGATTTAAGATATGCTTATAATCTACTTGAACTTGCTTACTATTCAAGTAATGATAAAGTAATAAATATAGATAGATTAAAAGATCTTGTTAATAAGCCTAATTTCTTCCATGATAAAGATTCTGATGGTTATTATGATTCAATTAGTGCCTTTCAAAAAAGTATTCGAGGTTCAGATGTAGATGCTGCATTACACTATTTAGCACGCTTAATAGAAGCAGGAGACTTAGATATAATATATAGAAGAATGAATGTTATCGCATATGAAGATATAGGACTTGCTAATCCAATGATGGGAGTTAAAGTAGATGCAGCAATTCACTCTTGTGAAAGATTAGGACTTCCTGAGGCAAGAATTATACTTGCTAACGTGGTAATTGAACTTGCCCTGTCTCCTAAGTCTAACAGTGCTTATTTAGCGATTGCTGATGCTTTAAACGATATAAATAAAGGTAGTGTAGATGATGTACCTAAACACTTGCAAACCAATAGCCCTAATTATTTATATGCGCATGATTATGAAAATCATGTTGTAAGGCAACAATACTTACCAAATAATTTAAAACATAAAAGATACTATAAACCACAAAACAATAAAAATGAAGAAAACCTAAAAAAAATAAATGATAAATTAAAAAAGATAATTGACGGCTAATTATCTTTTTATATTCTAAGTAAGAATAATTCAAGGGCTAGATTCTTATCTATATCACCAGATTTTATCTTTATATCTAAGTCAGCTAACTCTTCTAAATGCTTAAGTAAGATATCTGATGAATATCTATATCCTTTTTGAATTGCAAGATGTACTGGGTATTTCTTTGAATTTAGTAAGGAAGCAATATCATCTTCGGTATATCCTTTAGATACTAATACTTTAACTTGATACATCAATCTAAACTGATTAGCAAGCATTACTATTATTTTAATTGGTTCCTCCCCTACTTTTAACATTTCTTTATAAGTAGTAATAGATTCTTTTTTATTCTTATTTATAATATTATCGATAAATTTAAATATATTAATATCAATACGCTCATGTGTGCAATCTATAATATCTTTATCAGTAATTATTTTATCATTGATTTTATATATCTTAATTTTTTCTGCTTCATTAGATAAACTATTTAAATCATTACCTACTCTTTTAATAAATAAATTAATAGTATTGTAATTAATAGTATAGCCATCAAATAAGTTCTTAACATAAGTATTAATATTAGTAATCTTACTAAATTGTTCTATCTTACCTTTTTCTTTAATTAGTTTATATAACTTTCTTCTAGTATCTAACGTATCACTCTTTACAACAAATATAAGTATTGTATTAGGATTATAATTACTTACATATTGTTCTAACTCAGTTGTATCTATAGTTTTCTTAGATGAGAATAATAGTTCATTTTCAACTATAATTAATTTTTTATCATCAAATAAAGAGATTGTTCTAGCATCTTCAATAATATTACTAACTAAATCATCTTCATTATATTTAGAAATATTTATATCATCTAGTTTATTACTTTTTATAATTTTACTAATATAATCAGTTATTAATGCATCTAATGTTCCATATAATAAGTATATCATTTAGTCTCCTTAATATCTTCTAATTTAACACTTACAAGTTTACTAATACCACTCTCTTGCATTGTAATTCCATATAAAACATTAGCATATTCCATAGTTTTCTTTTTATGGGTAATTACTATAAACTGCGTTTTTTCTTTTAATTTAAGTAAATATTCACCAAATGCAGTAACATTTACTTCATCAAGTGCAGCTTCTACTTCATCTAAAATACAGAATGGCATACATCTAGATTTAAGAATGGCAAATAATAAGGAAATTGCTGTAAATGTTTTTTCTCCACCACTAAGTAAACTAATATTTTTTAAAGTTTTGCCTGGAGGAGAAGCAATTATATCAATTCCTGTTTCAAGTAAATTATCTTTATCAGTTAACTCTAGTTTTGCTGTTCCACCCCTAAATAGTTCTTTAAATGTTTCTTCAAAGTTCTTGCTAATTATATTAAATGTATCTAAGAATTCTTTTTCCATAACCTTGTCCATATCATCAATAATAGTAAGTAATGTATTTTCTGCATTTACTAAATCATTTTGTTGATTAATTAAGAATTCATATCTTTCGCTTATTCTATCATATTCTTCAATCGCACCAAGATTAACTATACCAAGATTCTTAATCTTACGTTTTAAACTATTTACTTTACTTCTTGCTTCGTTTTCATCCATATCAAGCATATAAACCGATTTAGCTTTCTCATAAGTAATAGTATATTCTTCATTTAAAGTGTTAAGTAAGTTATCTAGTTTAACATCATATCTATTTACAAGTATCTCTAAATTCTTTAATTCTTCACTCTTAGTAGCATATGTACTATTTTCTTTCTTAAGTGAATTCTCATAATCATCAAGTATATCTTGTAATTCTTTTTTCTCATTATTAAGTATATCTATCTTATTAATGATTTCATCTTTAATATTAACTGCTTTATAATATTCATTGATAATCTGTTCTTCTTCTACTGATAAGGCATCATTAATTATATTATTAGTGCCATGTAATTCGTTTTTAATCTTAGTAAGTTTTTCTTCTAAATTATTAAGTTGTATCTTTTTAGAACTAATCTCATCAGTAATTACTATTTTATCTTTATTTAGTAAGTATATTTTATCTTCAAACGATTGAATGGTATTATCTATATTATTAATATCATCTTCTATAGTTTTAATATTATTAAGAATATTATTTTCTTCTTTAATCTTACTTTCTAATTCATATTTATCTAATATTACATTTCTAACTTTAATATTACCACCAGTAAGAGAACCTCCTACATTAATAACATCGCCATCAAGAGTTACAATGCGGTTAGAAAAGTGAATCATACGGCTTAATTTGTTTGCCGTATCAATATTATTAACAACTATAACATTACCTAATAAATTTTTAATAATATTAGAATATTTTGACTCATATTTAACAAGACTATCAGAAATACCAATAAATCCTTCTATTTTCATAGCATCTTTAATACTATCATTAATATATTTAGGCTTTATATTATTTAGAGGCAAGAAAGTTGCACGACCTATTTTATTTTCCTTTAAATAATTAATTGCATCTTTTGCATTAGACTCATTATCTACTATTATAGATGAAGTACTAGATGATAAGGCTATACTTATTGCTTTAGAGTACTCTTCTTCTACTTCAATAATATTACCAACAGTATCATGTATCCCACGTAATTTAGGATTATTTAGTACACTTTTAACTGCGTAAGGCATATTAGAATTATTATCAATACTATTTCTCAACACATCTATTTCTTGCTTTAATTTATTATCATTTCTAACTAAGTTATTAAGACTATTAATTAATTTAGTTTTGTTATCTTTTACTTTATCATATTCAGTATTCTCTAATTTTATCTTATCATTAATCTTATTATAACTAGTTACCTTAGCCTCAATTTCTCTTAATATATTATTTATATCATTATTAGTACTAGCTTCTTCTTCTTTTAGTGCAATAATATTATTATGAAGTTTAACATTATCTACTTGATATTTCTTACGTTCTAATAATATATTTTTCTTACTATTAATCTTTTCTACTTCTTCAGTAATACTTAGTAGTTTACTATTAAACTCTCTAAGTTCACTATCCTTTTTATTAATCTTAACCTTTAATTCTAAACTTTTAGCTTCGATATTAGAATTAGATGTAGTTATACTAGTAATTTCATTTTTAAGTACTTCTATTTTATCTTTAGTATCTTGATATACATCATTAATATTAGTAATATCAACAACAGCAAGAGATATCTCTAATCTTTTTAATGTTTCAGATATTTCTTGATATTCTAGTGCACGCTCTTTTTGCTCTTTTAAAGGGTCTACTTGAACTTCTAATTCGCTTATAATATCATTAATTCTATCCATATTAGCATGTGTTCTATCAAGTTTTCTTAATGCTTCTTCTTTACGTTTACGGTACTTTACAATACCTGCAGCCTCTTCGAATATAACTCTTCTTGATTCTGGTTTACTAGACAATATCTCTTCTATTTTACCTTGTGAAATAATATTAAAACTCTCTTTAGCAATACCGCTATCAGTAAGTATTTCATTAATGTCTTTAAGCCTTACCTTTTCACCATTTAAAAAATACTCATTAGTTCCATCTTTATATAATCTTCTTTTAATAGATACTTCATCAAAACTAAGTGGCAAGTAGTTATCAGTGTTGTCAAATATTAAAGTAACGGTTGCAGCATTCATGCCTCCCCTACTTTTAGAGCCAGCAAAAATAACATCAGTCATGGAATCGCCTCTTAGAGATTTTACTGATTGCTCTCCTAATACCCATCTTACAGCATCTACAATATTACTTTTACCACTGCCATTAGGTCCAACTACACCCGATATATCATTATTAAAATCAATTACTATATTATCTGCAAAAGATTTAAAACCATGTGCGATTAATTTTTTTAAATACATCTTAGTACTTCCCTTCTAAATATCTAACCTTAATCTGTACTTTCTTATTATAACAAATAAAACTAATAAAAACAATCAAATTAATGATTGTTATTTCGTTAGTTTTTTAGTTTTATAGGTATCACTATTTCTTAACTTTTCAATTATAAAATTCATATCTTCTAGAGTATATGTATCTTGTTCACCTAAATATGAATAAGCATATTCATATGCATCAGCATTAGATATGATATTTCCCCTAAATCAACCTTTTTAGCAAAATATATATTTTTTTTCATTCAATACATTTTCTACTTGAATAATTCTATATGATTTATCATTAAATAAATCTAAATTATTTTCATCTATTGTTTCAAAATATGATTTAGGTTCATCACTATACTGCAATCTATCGATATAATTTAATAATGTACACTCAGCTCCAGCCAAAGCATCAAGACTTAAAAACCAAGCCAACAGACTTGTCTTTTCATTCTTATTCATAATAGACCATCTTTCAAAATAAAATTATAATATTTCCTATATTTGCACCAAATATTAACCATATATTTACTTTTATTTCATATTTTTAGTAGAAAATACATTCTTCACTTTTTGTCCATCATCTTTGTAATCATTTATATTAATAACTTGTTGATTAATTTTAATATCTCTATCAGAATTAGTTAATAATTTAGTAAAATATTTAGTAAATTCTTCCCTAGAAATAGTATTTAGCATTTTTTTACTTTCTTTTTTCTTATTTATAAATTTCTTTTTCTTTTTTGTATTATCAACAAGTGGAATTGTACCATCAAGTTCAGTAATACTATCTAAATATTCTAAATAATCATCCATCTTTTTAAGCCTTTCACTTACAAGCTCTACCCTTTTTCTATCTTTTTCGGGTAAATTAAAACCTAATTCTGTAATTATATCGTTAGCACTCAAATTTAGACTTATATTATCTATTACATCATAGTATTTAAGTATTCTATTTACTACATGATACTTTTTACCCTCTACAATATCATAATTATATATAACTAAACGATTATTAATAAGTTGATAACCTAATGTTGTACAAAAAGGATCTAACTCTATTCTATCTATAAAATATACACAATCATCAGTTACATTATAAAAATCTGCATAATATCTTTCATCTCTTCTATGCTCAGTAGTTGTTATCTCTTTAATGTTTAGAACCTGTATTGTGCAATTCTCTTGATATGGAATTGATGATGTTCCAATTAATTTTTCTTCTTTCATATTATCACTAATTCTCTTCTAATACTTCCCTATATATATTTACTAAATCTTTTCCAACTTTTTTTATATCATGATCAAGTGCAACTTGATATCCTGCTGCAGTTAAATCTGGCAATTTACCATTTAATACATCAACTATCTTTTTCTCAAAATCATCGATATCTTTTGCCTTATAGACATTAACTCCATCTTCTAACCAATCTTCGAATACACCAATATCACGAATTATCGCCTTTGCTTTCATGCTACAAGCTTCAAGTATTGGAATACCTTCAGTCTCCTCAAGTGTTGGAAAGATAAATAAGTCGCATCCACTATATGCCCCGATTAATTCTTCAGGTTCAACATACCCTGGAAAATTTAAATTATCAAGTTCTGTATTTACAGCTTTTCTAACTTTAGCAGGAGATGCAGCAAGTGGTGAATGACCAAACCAAATAAATTTATACTCTGGAAGTCTCTTTGCAAGTTCTACAAAGTCTAAAATTCCCTTTCTTTCAATATATAAACCGACGCCTATTATAACACGCTCATCATCTTTTATACAATACTTTTCACGAAATTTTTTACCTAATTCTTCATTTCTTGTAAAGAATTTAGTATCTACTCCATTACTAATAGCTGTAATTGGTACATCTATCCCATAACCTTCTAGTAATCTTTTAGAATATGGAGTTGGTGTAAGAATTCTGTCTCCAAGTGAGTAGCATGTAATCAACCACTGCTTAAATGGTACTGAAACAAGATTAGAGCCAATAAATGAATTTCTAAAATCTTCTTCTGTAGAATGAGCGTGATAAATTATCTTCTTTCCTTCTTTTTTTGCTTTTTTAGCAAACAAATAAGACTTTGGCCCATAAAAATTTATATGTAGTATATCATAATCATCATTTAAATCTGTTGTATAATCAATATGATTTTCTTCTAAGGCCCGCATTTGATGTTTTATTGCCTTACCCAATCCTGACTTTGATATTGTTTTTAATCCTTCTGTATATAATAATACTTTCAATTTCATCACCATTATTATTGTATCATGTTTATTATTTTTTTTAAAGATGCATATTTACAAGTGTCTTAAATCTATGATATATTCCTAATATAATTTTATTAATGAATATTTCCTATTAGTTCTGCTCATTATGAACTAGGAGATGATTTAAATGAAAGAAGGAATGTTTAACATGAATGAATTAAAAA
>Ga0256407_10003861_pt1 | contig 25921 bp, 24 predicted proteins | sample RumenRJG_04DNA_FD_193489 | JGI IMG/M metagenome (GOLD analysis project Ga0256407, IMG submission 193489) | Bovine rumen microbial communities from Lethbridge, Alberta, Canada - RJG_04 | ecosystem: Host-associated > Mammals > Digestive system > Stomach > Rumen | place: Canada: Alberta... | reverse complement strand
CGGGACTGTCGAGTTTCTGGGTCCTGTTCGCGATCCTGCTGTTTGGCGGTCTGTGGGGCGTTACCGGCATGATCGTCGGCGTGCCGCTATTTGCGGTGTTCTATGACATTATCCGCCAGCTCGTGTCCATCGGACTGGGCCGGCACGGAAGAAGCGGTCTCGAAGCCGCGTATAAAGAGGAGTTCCACCCGGAACTCAAATCGGAGAAAACAGAAGCAAAGGTGTAAGCCATGAGCGAATTCCGTTATTCCGACAGGGGGGACGTATTGACAGGACAGCTGATCGCAGGGGGTTACGACAGCGTCTACTGGGAGAAGAGCGAGGACCGCGTCTTAGACAGAGCCCTCGAATACGTAAAGGACAAGTTCGGCGAAGACATGCTGCCGTATCTGTCCGTTCTGGATCTGGGCTGTGGCTGCGGAAGGCTGATGCCCCGGTTTTCTGCACTGTTTTCCAGCGTAACGGGCCTCGAACCGGACGAAGAACGATGCGATGCAGCCATGGAACTCATCCTGGATAAAGGACTGGAGAACGCTACAGCGCTCTGCATGGATCTGCTGGAATATGTGGAAGAGTTCCCGAACCAGACATTCGATGTCGTTCTGTGCAGCCACGTGTTCCAGCACATGAAGCACGAGACTGCCTGCGCCATCCTGGAAGGCTTAAAACACGTGATGGGGCCGGATACCGTCTGCCTTTTTACGACGACGTTTACGGACGAGCGTCGCAACCGCTACACCGAAGAATATCTGCAGGACGGCGAACGCAACGTGCTGGAGACGGACGAGACCGGTTTCGACCGGGCCGTGGATGACCCGGACAAACTCGCCGTCTGCCTGTTCTCGCGGCCCTGGATGGAGCGCTTTTTCGCTTCCTGCGGGCTGAAAACGCGGATTTTCCAGGCGTATCATTTCGCCGGCGAAAGAGATGCGAAGGACGATGCTGCCGCAACGGATGACCCCGCCCAGCTCGCCTTTGCCAGAGACGCTTTCTATCTGTGCGAACCGGCGGAGGGCACACTGCTGCGCAAGTCCTGCGGGCCGGAGACCGCATCCGGCAAGATCTGCTACATGCAGTTCTATTATGTCGACGCCACCGAGAGCATGAACACCTCCCGGATCCGCAAGGTGCAGAGTTCGGAGACGGAGGATGTCGCAGAGATCCGCGACGCCTTTGCCACGGCGGAAGGGTTCCTGTACGGCGGCAACCTGCATTTCCCGGCGATCCGCCATTTCCGCAACGTTTCCGTCCGCGCTTCGAAGGTGGACATCGCGGATTCTCATCTGATCGTCAGCTTCTATCCCCGGTCCGGCGTCGTGCAGGTGAGCGTAAATCTGACGCTGGAGGATATCTCCTGCGACGATTTCGTATTCCTGCACCAGGTGCAGTGTGCAGACGGGTTCTTTACGATCGACGGCAAGCCTGGATCCATCGCCGGGCTGTGCGAATCCGTTCTCAGGGAATGCGGCCTGAAGAGCTTCCTGAAGGGTTCGACCTCCATCATTACGGAACTCAACCGCTTCGGCAGCTGCGCGGATCCTTTAACGCTGTCCCTCGACGAGGAACGCTGTCTCTACGGTATGCTGACCGGAGATGAAGGATATCTGCATGTGCCCAAAGCTCTCATCGAAGAGCGCATGGCGGAAAACTGGACGAGCCGGGATTTCGTCAAGGTGATCGCCTTCAACAGCAATTACATCCTGCTCAACTTTAACCGGGGCGAGACCTACGCCGACTATATCGATTACCAGAAACCCTATCAGGACCATTATTTCGGCTCCCTTAACGAGTATTTTACGATGGATGCGCCTACTGCGGGGGTCAACCACGGATTGTTCTTCTCCGTGGAGATGGGCCAGATCATCCGCACCAGCACGGAGCGGCTGATGAGCGGCTCTCCGAAGGTCGCCGCGTCCCACGGTTTCTTCGTGACCGACGACATCAAGCGCAACAAGCACATCCGCGCTGAGATGATCCGCACGCTCAACAAACTGAATCAGGTGAACATTACGGAGCTGGGCGCCCTGGACGACCTCGTGCTGAAGAATCTGGACGCTTCCCAGAAGATCGAGAGCATCCGCAGCTTCCTGGAACTGGTGGAATCCGACCTGGATCTGCTGTACAGCACCACGACGAACCGCATGGTGACGATCCTGACGATCCTGGGCCTTCTGTTCGCGCTCATCCAGACCATCAACAGTTTCCAATAACGGACATGGAATTTATCGATTTAAAAACGACGGCCGCTTCGATCGCGGACTGGTACGCAAAGCATAAGAGAGATTTGCCCTGGCGGCAGGGGAAAGACCCTTACCGCATCTGGATCTCGGAGATCATGCTGCAGCAGACCCGCATCGAGGCGGTCATTCCGTATTACGGCAGGTTTTTATCCGAACTGCCGGATATCGCCGCGCTGGCTGCCGTTCCCGAAGACAGGCTGTTAAAGCTTTGGGAAGGGCTGGGGTATTACAGCCGCGCCCGCAATCTGAAGAAAGCTGCGCAGACTGTCGTGCAGGAATTCGGCGGGCAGATGCCGCAGACGGCGGCAGAACTTCGCAAACTTCCCGGGATTGGGGACTATACGGCCGGCGCCATTGCATCCATCGCGTTCGGTGAGCCGGAACCCGCGGTGGATGGCAACGTGATGCGGGTACTGGCTAGACTGTCCGCGAGCAAGGAAGACGTGATGGACGCCAAGGTGCGAAAGGCGGCGGCAAGCAGACTGCGGGAGATCTATCCGGCAGGGGAAGAGGCCGCGCTGCTCACAGAAGGCCTGATGGAACTCGGCGAACGGATCTGCATCCCCAACGGAACGCCGCTTTGCGGGGATTGTCCCTGCGCAGGGCGCTGTATGGGTCACGCTCTGGGAATCGAAGCGCTGCTGCCCGTACGCGCGGAAAAGAAAGCGCGAAAGATCGAAGAAAAGACCGTACTGGTATTGCGCTGCGGCGATAGATATGCACTGGAAAAGCGTCCCGACACCGGACTGCTCGCTGGTCTATGGGGTTTTCCCATCCTGGATGGATCCTTAACAGAAGATGAGATCAAAGCAAGATTCGATGCCGCTTCCATCCGTCCTTTAGGCAAAGCCAAGCATATCTTTACCCATATCGAGTGGCATATGGAGGGGTACCTGGTGGAGTGTAAAGAGCTGAGCAATTGCCATTGGGTCACGAAAGAGGACATTGAAGCGGATTATTCGATCCCTACGGCATTTAAAACTTATAAAAAAGCCTTGCAATACCTGTAAACCATGGTATTATAGTTAAGGTATACGTTATTTCTAAAGAGTGGGCAGGCCCACTCTTTCGTTTTAGAAAGGAAACGGTTTGGCTGTCAAGAAGGTAGAAGAACTGGTGGCTTCCTGGATGGAAAGCTACGAAAACGCAGCTTCGTACGAGCTCAACAGGACCGAATTCGTCAAGGAAGGCGCCGATTGGTACCTGCGGGTCTACGTCGATAAAATCGAAGCGGACGGATACGGCGTTATGGGCACCGACGACTGCGAAGCGATCAGCCGCTATTTAAGCGAAAAGCTGGATGAGGCTGACCCTATCAAGCAGAACTATTATCTGGAGGTCTCTTCTCCCGGTATGGACAGACCGCTTTTGAAGGATAAGGACTTCGAGCGGTTCATGGGCAGCGAGATCGAGATCAAATTGTATAAGGCGATGGACGGCAAAAAGTTCTATACGGGAAAACTCACCGGCTATGAAAACGGTGCCGTCACCATCACCGACGAAAAAGGCAAGGAAATTTCACTGCAGCGTTCCGATGCAGCGAAGATAAATCTGGCAGTTGTATTCTAAGGAGGAAGTACAGGCATGAATATGGAATTCATCGAGGCCATCGAAGCGCTGGAAAGAGAAAAGGGCATTTCCAAAGATGTCCTGATCGATGCGATCGAAAGCGCACTGGTCTCGGCATATAAGAAGAATTACGGCACATCCCAGAATGTCCGTGTCAACATCGACCGCGAGACGGGCGACATCGACGTCTTCATGAGACGCGACATCGTCGAAGAAGTCGAAGATCCCTTCTCCCAGGCGAGCCTGGAGGAAGCCCAGGAGATCGACCCCGCCTACGAACTGGGCGACGTCATCGAATACCAGGTGACCCCGAAGGATTTCGGCCGCATCGCCGCGCAGACCGCCAAGCAGGTCGTCGTACAGCGCATCCGGGAGACCGAGAGAGGCATGATCTACGACGATTACATCTCCCGCCAGTCCGAAGTCGTGACCGGCATCGTGCAGCGCATCAGCAACGACACCGTATTCGTGAGCATGGGCAGAGCCGAAGGCATCCTGTCTCCCAACGAACAGATCCCCGGCGAACGCTACCGGGTCAACGAACGCATCAAAGTCTACGTCATGGACGTAAAGAAGACCACGAAGGGTCCCCAGGTGTTCCTCTCCCGCACGCACCCCGGTCTCGTAAAGAGACTGTTCGAGCTGGAAGTCCCCGAGATCCAGGAAGGCGTCGTCGAGATCAAGAGCATCGCAAGAGAAGCGGGCTCCCGTACGAAGATCGCCGTCTGCACCTACGATGAGAACGTGGATCCCGTCGGTTCCTGCGTCGGTACCAGAGGCGGAAGAGTCCAGGCTGTCGTCGACGAACTGGGCGGCGAGAAGATCGACATCATAAACTGGAGCGAAGACCCCGGCAAACTCATCAGCAGCGCGCTGTCTCCCGCCAAGGTGGAGATGGTGCTGATCGACGAAAAGGGCCGTTCGGCCACCGTCGTCGTTCCCGACTATCAGCTGTCCCTGGCGATCGGCAAGGAAGGCCAGAACGTAAGACTGGCGGCCAAGCTCTGCAGCTGGAAGATCGACATCAAGAGCCACACGCAGTTCCAGCCTAAACTGGAAGAGATGCAGAGAAAGGCTCTGGAGCCGGACGAACCGGAGGAAGAGATCGAAGAGCCGGTGGCTGAGGCCGTCGAAGCTGCGGAACCTGCAGAAACGACAGCAGAACTTCCCAACTTAAAGCGCTTTAAGAAAGCGGAGCTCATGGAATTTGCGGAGGCGAACGGCATCGAACTCGATCCGAAAGCCACGAACGCAGCCATGATCGAAGCGATCACTGAGGCCTTTGCCAAGTAGAGGCCCGCAATGAGCGAGAAGAAAGTGCCCGAACGCAGATGCATCGGATGCATGCAGAGCAAGCCAAAGAGCGAACTCATCCGCATCGTTGCGTCGGAGGACGGGCTGCACATAGATATCAGCGGCAAGATGCCCGGCAGAGGAGCTTACCTTTGCAGGAGCGAGGAATGCGCGAAACTGGCGGTAAAGAAGAACGCCTTCGGCAGAAACCTGAAGACGGAAATATCACGCCAGCAGGCCGAATCCCTGGCAGAGCAGATCGCCCAATTATGCAGATAAGCACGGGAGGTATTTGAATGGCCGATACAGAAACCAAAGTTGTAAAAGCACAGACGAAAAAGTCTACGAATACGGCAGGAGAGGGCCCGAAGGTCCAGATCCGCGCCGTCGATAAAGCGATCATCGAAGCGCAGCAGGCAAAGAAGAGACCCGCTGCCAGAACGCAGGCTGCTGCCAAGCCGGCAGCGGAACCTGCGAAACCCATGACCCCTCCGGTCGGCAAACCTGTACCGAAGGCAGCGTCCTCTGCGGCTAAGCCTTTCCCCTTCGGAAAGCCCATGCCGAAGAACGCCGTGCCTCAGAAAAAGGCGGACGTTCCCCAGACGCTGGAGAAGAAAGAAGAACCTGTAAAGGTCGAAGAACCGGTCGAAGTCAAGGTCGAACCGGTGGTTTCCGCTGCGCCCGAACAGGTTGCTCCGGCTCCCGCTCCGGCAAAGCCCGAACCCGAGATGTACGTGGATCCTCCCATTGGCGTAAAGATCATCAAGAAGGCGGAGCCCAAGGAAGAGCCCAAGAAGGAAGAAGCGCCGAAGGAAGAGAAGCCCAAGGCGGCCAAACCTAAGAAGGAAAAGGCGGAGAAGGTAGAAAAACCTGCTGCCAAGGAAGAACCGAAGGCGGAGCCCGCAAAGGCCAAGGATGAGCCGAAGGAAGAGCCGAAAGCCAAACCGGAGAAGGCGAACGAAGAACCGAAGGCAGAATCAAAACCGGAACCCAAGCCCGAACCCATCGACTACGTGCCCAATATCGGGGTCAAGATCATCCGCAGAGCGGCGGATGAGCCGAAGCAGCCCGTCCAGCCCAAGAAGCCGGCACAGAAGAAGAACGACGGCAAGAAGGACGGCAAGCCTTCCGACCGCAAGCCCAAGGAATACAAGGGCAAGCAGGGCGGAAACGCCGCACCCGCTTCTCCGCGCAAGAAAGACTTCGGCGGCAAGAAGACGACCGAAGGCGGCAGAGAGAAGGTCGTCGCTTATACCGCACCGGCAGGCGGCGACAACAGACGCAGAAAGAAGGACAAGGATACCCGCGACCGCTTCGAGGAGCAGCTCACCGATCTGACGAAATCCGCCAAGAAGAAGCACTCCAAGTATAAGGAGAAGGTGGAGGAAGTCCAGGAGAGCGCAGCCGAGATCGAAGCCCAGGCAACGGGCGGCGTCATCATCGACGTACCCATCACCGTGGGCGGCTTCTGTGAACAGCTGGAAGTTTCCATGTCCGACGCCATCATGGCCCTCATGAAGATGGGCATCATGGCCAATATCAACCAGAACCTGGATGAAGAAACGGCCGTTCTGCTGGGTATGGAACTCGGCAAGACCGTCGTCATCAATAAAGCCGAGGAGATCGAAGAAGAAGAGGGCCTGGATCTGCACGAAGACGCGGAATCCGAACTCAAGCCCCGTCCGCCCATCATTACTGTCATGGGTCACGTCGACCACGGCAAGACCTCGCTGCTCGACGCCATCCGCAACACGAACGTTACGGCGGGTGAAGCCGGCGGCATTACCCAGCACATCGGTGCTTCCGAGATCGAGATCAACGGTCAGAAGATCGTGTTCCTGGATACCCCGGGTCACGAAGCGTTTACGGCAATGCGCGCCAGAGGCGCCCACGTTACGGATATCGCCGTACTGGTGGTCGCTGCGGACGACGGCGTTATGCCTCAGACCATCGAATCCATCAGCCATGCGAAGGCTGCCGGCGTACCCATCATCGTTGCGATCAACAAGATGGATAAGCCCGGTGCCAATCCCGACCGCGTCAAGAAGGAACTGGCGGACAACAACATCCTGGTGGAAGACTGGGGCGGCACCACGATCGCCGTACCCGTTTCTGCAAAGACCGGCGAAGGCATTACGAACCTGCTGGAGATGATCCTGCTGCAGGCGGAGATGCTCGAACTGCGGGCCAACCCCGACAGACTGGCCATGGGAACCGTTATCGAAGCCAGACTGGACAAGGCCAGAGGTCCTGTTGCGACGCTGCTCGTTACGAACGGCACGCTGCAGGCGGGTCAGGCGCTGGTCGTCGGTACCGCTTCCGGCCGCGTCCGTGTGATGACCGACTGGAGAGGCAACCAGATCCGCAAGGCCGGTCCTTCCAGAGCCGTGGAGATCACAGGTCTTACGGAAGTTCCCGAAGCAGGCGACGAATTCTATGCGGTCCGCGAAGAGCGCATCGCGAGAGACATCGCTGCCCGCCGCAAGGAAAAGCTCAGAGAAGAGACCCTGGCCAAGAATTCCAGCACCAGCCTCGAACAGCTGTTTGCGACGCTGCAGGAAGGCGAGGTCCGCGACCTCAACCTCATCATCAAGGCGGACGTGCAGGGTTCCGTGGGTGCGCTGGAAGCATCCCTCGAAAAGCTGCATAACGAGAACGTCCGCGTTAAGATCATCCACACCGGCGTCGGTACCGTTACCGAATCCGACGTCATGCTGGCCAGCACTTCCGATGCTGTCATCATCGGCTTCAACGTGCGTCCCAGCTCCGCTGTCCAGGCTATGGCAGACAGAGACGGCGTGGAGATCCGTACCTACCGCATCATCTACGAGATCATCGACGATATCGAAGCGGCCATGAAGGGTATGCTCGACCCCGTGTTCAAGGAAGTCATCCTGGGCAAGGTGGAAGTCCGCAATACTTTCAAGGTTCCCGGTGTCGGCACGGTCGCAGGTGCTTACGTCATGGAAGGCAAGGTCACCAGAAACGCACAGGTCCGCCTGCTGCGCGACGGCATCGTCATCCACGAGGGCGTCATCTCCTCGCTGAAGCGTTTCAAGGACGACGCGAGAGAAGTGGCCAGCGGCTTCGAATGCGGTATCGGCATCGAAAAGTATAACGACATCAAAGAAGGCGACGTGATCGAAGCCTTCGTCATGCAAGAGGTGGAGAGATAATGGGCAAGTCTCACAGACCCCAGAGGATGGGCGAGGAGATGCGGAAGATCCTCAGCGACATGCTGATGCGCGGTCAGCTTAAGGACCCGCGTTTCTCCGGCGCCATGATCAGCGTAAACGCCGTCGAAGTAACGAACGACGGCAGTTACGCCACCCTGTACGTTACCGCTCTGCCGTTCGGCTCCGTTCCGCTTACGGCGGAACAGAAGAAAGAGATCCTGGCGGCATTCGAACGCTCCAAGGGTCACATCCGCACCGAGATCGGCAAGAATCTGAAGGCGCGCCACGTGCCCGAGCTCATCTTTAAATACGACGAGAGCCTGGAATACGGCGCGAAGATGGACGCCATCCTGGATAAGATCGAGATCCCCGCGGACGACTACGATTACGGTCTGCCCCAGGAAGAGAGCACAGCTCCCGACGACGAGGAGTATTTCGACGACTGATGCAGAATTGGAACGACATTCAAAAAGCAATAGCAAAAGCGCAGAAGATCCTCATCTTCACCCATGTGAACATGGATGGAGATGCTGCAGGGTCTTCCTGTGCATTATGCAGAAGTCTCCGCGCGATGGGAAAGGACTGCTTTATCCTGCTGGAGGACGATTGTCCCCGGTATCTGCAGTTTCTGGACGACCGCGGCATGTTTATAAAGCAGGCGCCCTGGACGCCCGATCTGAGCATCGCGGTGGACTGCGGCGACGACAGCCGCATCGAAAAGCGCAAGGACGTGTTTCATGCAGCACCGGTGACGATGTGCATCGACCATCACATGAAGAGCGGCCCCTTTGCACAGCTGGAAGCCATCGATCCGGCGGCTCCGGCGGCAGGTTCTCTGGTATTCGAACTGCTGCAGGCGATGAACGCACCCATCGATAAGGACGCTGCGGAAGCGCTCTACGTAGCGATCGCCACAGACACCGGTTCGTTTAAACACGGGAATACGACGGCGGAAGCGCATCTGGACGCTGCCAAGCTATACGGCTACGGCATCGATGCCGTAAAGCTGAACAACTTCGTCTATGGCAGCTATCCGCTTCCCCAACTCAAGCTGGAGGCGATGGCGGTGGAAAGGGTACAGCTGTTCGCGAACGGCAAGGCCGCGGTCTCCTGGTGCACGCAGGAAGACCTAAAGAGATTCGGTGCGCTGGACGAACATACGGAATGCTGCATCGACCGCATCCGCAGCATCGAAGGCGTGGAAGCGGCAGCTTTCCTGAAGGAGAAAGCAGACGGAAGGATAAAAGTCTCTCTGCGCTCCAAGTCCTACGCGGATGTAAACGCCGTGGCAAGGCAGTTCGATGGCGGCGGTCACCTGCGCGCCAGCGGGTGCACCTTCTATTGCAGCATCGAAGAGGCACTGGAGCAGATCCGCCCTGCGCTGGAAGCGAGCGTTGCGCCATGAACGGCATCTTAAATCTGAACAAACCGGCGGGATACACCAGCTTCGACTGTGTCGCCATCCTGCGCAGACTGACGGGAGAACGCAAGATCGGACATACCGGCACTCTGGATCCCCAGGCGACCGGCGTGCTCCCGCTGTGTATCGGAAATGCCACGCGTCTGCTGGAATACATGGACGAAGCCCCCAAGACCTACGTCGCGGACTGCCAGCTCGGTCTGACGACGGACACCCGGGATATATGGGGCACCGTGCTTTGCAACAGAAGGCCCGAAACAGCCGATTTAACGAGAGAAAACGTCGAAGAGGTACTCCGTACCCTCGAGGGTGAGATCGAACAGAAACCGCCCGTTTTTTCGGCCATCAAGGTAAACGGAAAAAAGCTGTACGAATACGCCAGGGAAGGCAAAGCCGTGGAGGTGCCCGTGCGGCGGGTGACCGTCCACAGCATCCGCATCCTGGCATGGAACGGTCCGTCCGAACCTTTTAAGATGGAAATCGTCTGCAGCCGCGGCACGTATATCCGTTCGATCTGCCACGATCTGGGCGAAGCCCTGGGCTGCGGCGCCTGCATGAGCAGCCTCGTTCGCACGGAGACCTGCGGTTATAAGATCGAAGAGGCGGCGGATCTGGAGGAACTGCGGAGGATGACCCCGGAGCAGATCGAAGCGCTGCTGGATCCTCTGGAATCCGCCGTAAGCCATCTGCCGCACCTGGATCTTACCGAGGAACAGGCCAAGCTGTTCCTCAACGGCAATCCGCTGTGGAGCGAAGAACTGCCGCTGGAAGAACGTAATTACGCTGTCTTTGGTGACGACGGATTGCTTGGCATCTGCAAAGGCCATCTCATTTCGAAAGTACTGAAATGAACATATACAGAAACTTAAATGAAATCGCGAATATGTCTCCGACTGCCGTTGCGTTAGGCAATTTCGACGGCGTTCATAAGGGTCACCAGATGCTGATCCGGGAATGCGTGGCTGTGGCAAAGGAAAAAGGGCTGCAGCCTTCCGTTTTTACGTTTACGAATCATCCCGTAAACGAGATCGCGGGAAAGACCGTCATCAAAAACATCATGACCTTCGAAGAAAAGGCGGAGCAGCTGGAGAAACTGGGGGTCGAAAACCTGTTTTCTCCCGTGTTCGACGATGCGATCCGCACGAAGAGCGCGTTTGATTTCGTCAAGGATATCCTGGTGAACCGCTTCCACACAAAGCACGCCGTGTGCGGCTTCAACTACCGCTTCGGTTTTAAGGCGGAAGGGGACGCAGACCGGCTGGCGCAGCTGGGAAGGGAGTTCGGCTACGGCGTGTCCGTCATTCCGGAGATCCGGATCAACGGCAATACCGTATCCAGCACCCTTATCCGGACCATTATCGATGAAGGCAAGATCGACGAATATAAGGATTATACCGGCAGGCTGTACTGCATCGACGGCAAAGTGGTGCAGGGCAAGCATCTGGGCCGCCGCATCGGGTTTCCGACCGTCAATCTGAGCCTCGACACGACGGAAGCGTTTCCGAAGAATGGTGTTTACATAACTCAAACAACCGTAAACAAACAGAAATATCAGTCCATCACTAACGTGGGGAACAAGCCGACGGTAGGAGAATTCGCCAAAAACGCGGAAACGCACATCTTCGACTTCGACGGCGATCTCTACGGACAGGAAGTGCGCATCGAGTTTATCAAGATGCTGCGTCCCGAGCGCAAGTTCGATACGTTGGAAGACCTGCAGGCGGAGATCCATCGGAATTGTTTACAGGCACAGGAATACTTTAGAACAGAAAGGAGCCAATCATGAAATACGCGAACGGATTCACCATCAATGCAACGGGTCACGAATGCTTTTTAACGTTCCTGCAGACCCGCCCCAACGGAGAGACCAAACAGACGGAGGAAGTGGAGACCATCGTCATGACCGAGCAGATGGCGCGCCAGATGATCGTGGCCCTTGCCAAAGTCTATAACAAGGTCGATTCCGACAGGGCTGCCAAGAAGAAAGTCGACGTGAAGGAAAACGCCCAGCTGTCTTAAATTTCCCGCTTTACAAACCATTGCGGGCTGTGCTAATATATATCGTCTGTTTATAAGTACCCAGTGCTTAGGCTGCCGACGCTCCGACGCTGCCTCGGCCTTGGGCGGATCTAGAAAAGGAGATTACAAATGATCGCAAAAGACGTAAAGACCAACATCATCAAGGAATATGCCACCCACGAAGGAGATACAGGTTCTCCCGAAGTCCAGGTCGCAGTCCTCACTCACCGCATCAACGAACTGAACGAACACCTGAAGAAGAACCCCAAGGACTTCCACTCCAGAAGAGGTCTTCTGAAGATGGTCGGTCAGAGAAGAAATCTGCTGGCTTATCTGAGAGATAAGGACATCGAGCGCTATAGAAGCCTCATCTCCCGTCTCGGCTTAAGAAAGTAAACAGAGAAAACGGCGGGGCGCAAAAGCCCCGCCTTGTTGTTATTATTTTTCATCAGGGGCCGGGCTTGAGAATTAAATTCATATGCGCAGATCCTGCGCAGTGAGTTTACTTGTCAAGCCGGGCCTGATACGAAAGGCAAGGTTAACATTTATGAGATTTACAGATTACCGGACATTCCGCACTGCCGTAGGCGGCAGACTGCTGGAAGTCGAGATCGGCAAGGTCTGCGAACAGGCCAACGGCCAGTGCTGGGTCCGCTACGGCGATACCGTGGTCAACTGCACTGCCACCATGTCCAAGACCCCGAGAGAAGGCGTGGACTTCTTCCCGCTTTCCTGCGACTTCGAAGAAAAGATGTACGCTGCCGGCAAGATCCCCGGCGGATTCATCAAGAGAGAGGGCAGACCCTCCGAAAAAGCCATCCTCACGTCCCGTCTGATGGACAGACCGCTCCGTCCGCTGTTCCCTAAGGGATTCTATAACGACGTCCAGGTCGTAGCGACCTGCATGTCCATGGATCACGACTGCGCACCCGAATTCTGCGCCATGGTCGGTTCTTCCATCGCCATCGCGATCTCCGACATTCCCTGGGACGGCCCGACCGGTTCCGTCATCGTCGGCAGAGTCGACGGCAGACTGGTCATCAACCCCACGTCCGAACAGAGAAAGGTGTCCGACATCAACATGACTGTCGCAGGCACCAAGGAAGCCATCATGATGGTCGAAGCCGGCGCGAAGATCGTTCCCGAGAACGAAGTGCTGGACGCGATCATGTTCGCTCACGAAGAGATCAAGAAGATCGTTGCTTTCATCGACGAGATCGTTAAGGAAGTCGGCAAGGAAAAGCAGCAGATCGAATTCTATAAGCCCTCCGAAGAGATCGACGCTGCCGTACGCGAATACGCCGTCGAGAAGATGCACAACGCCATCCTCACCTTCGACAAGCAGGAGAGACTCGACAATATGGACGCCGTGGAAGTCGAAACGAAGGAACACTTCGCTGAAATTTATCCCGAAGGCGCTAAAGACGTCGACGCTGTCCTGTACAACATCACGAAGGAACAGGTCCGCGGCATGATCTTAGACGAAGGCATCCGTCCCGACAGCAGAAAGTGCGACGAGATCCGTCCCGTATGGACCGAGACTGGCGTTCTGCCCAGAGTACACGGTTCCGGCCTGTTCAAGAGAGGCCAGACCCAGGCGCTGTCTGTCTGCACGCTGGGCATGCTCTCCGAGGGTCAGACCCTGGACGGCATCTTCGAAGAGACCGGCAAGAGATACATGCACCAGTACAACTTCCCCGGCTATTCCACCGGCGAAGCCAAGCCCTTGAGAAGCCCCGGCAGAAGAGAGATCGGCCACGGCGCTCTGGCAGAAAGAGCACTGCTGCCCGTTCTGCCCTCCGAAGAGGAATTCCCCTATGCGATCCGCGTCGTATCCGAGATCCTCTCCTCCAACGGTTCTTCCTCCATGGCTTCCACCTGCGGTTCCTGCATGGCTCTGATGGACGCCGGCGTACCCATTAAGGCACCCGTTGCCGGTATCGCCATGGGTCTCATCGAACGCGTTAAGGAAGACGGCACCAGCGAATACGCCATCCTGTCCGACATCCAGGGCATGGAAGACTTCCTGGGCGACATGGACTTCAAGGTGACCGGTACCGCAGAAGGCGTTACCGCCATCCAGATGGACATCAAGGTCCACGGTCTGTCCAGAGAGATCCTCGAGAAGGCTCTCAAGCAGGCGAAGGAAGGCAGAATGTACATCATGAGCCAGATGCTGGATGAGATCCCCGAACCCAGAAAGCAGCTGTCCAAGTACGCTCCGCTCATCACCAGCATGCAGATCGATCCGGACAAGATCCGCATCGTCATCGGCAAGGGCGGCGAGACCATCAACCGCATCATCGCCCAGACCGGCGCGAAGATCGATATCGACGATACGGGCCTCATCTTCATCGCAGCACCCAACACCGAATCCGGCGACGCGGCGCGCAAGGAGATCGAGTACCTCACCAAGGACATCGAAGTGGGCGAGACTTATACCGGCAAGGTCGTCCGTCTGATGAACTTCGGTGCTTTCGTGGAATGCCTGCCCGGCAAAGACGGTCTGCTGCACATCTCCAAGATCTGCAAGGAGAGAGTGGAGAAGGTGGAAGACGTTCTCAATATCGGCGATATCGTTACCGTCAAGGTATCCGAGATCGATTCGCAGGGCCGTGTGAACCTCACCAGAAGAGGTCTGGAAGACACGCCCATCATCAAAGCAAGCGAGCAGTAAACGAGTTCGGGCCGGCTTTTTAAGCCGGCCCTGATGCATTTTAGGATAAAACATGATCGAAGTAAGACAACTGCCCTGCGGCGTGCGGCTGGTGATGGAAAAACTGCCGGACCGCCAGTCCGCCAGCATTGGCATCTGGATCGGCGCAGGCTCCGCCAGGGAAACGGCTAAGAACAACGGTGTCTCGCATTTTCTGGAGCACATGTTCTTTAAAGGCACGAAAACGCGGGATCAATTGCAGCTGGCAAAGGATACGGACGATCTGGGCTGCGACATGAACGCGTTCACGGGGAAAGAAGCCACCTGTTTTCACATCAAGGCGCTTTCTTCCGTCTTTCCCAAGGCTGTCGACATCCTGCTGGACATGCTCTGCAATTCCCTGTTCGACGAAGAGGAGATGGAAAAAGAGCGGAGCGTCATCCTGGAAGAGTTCAACATGGTGTGCGACACACCGGACGACTATATCATGGATCTGCTGGACGCAAATGTGTTCTGGCGCACGCCTCTGGCAAAGTCTGTCCTGGGCAGCCGCGCGAACATCCGGAATCTGCAGAGAAGCGATATCTTAGAGTATATCGACACCTGGTATACCCGCGACAACATCGTAGTTTCCGTCGTGGGGAATTTCGACGAAGAGCGTCTGGCGCAGCAGCTGGAGGAAAAACTGTCCGGCTTTGGTGCCGGCAGCCCTTCCCGCAAAGCAGCCGCTGCCGCACGGGGAAGCCGGTATCTCTCTTTAACGAAGGATATCAACCAGACGCATCTCGCGCTTGGCATACCGACGATCGCTCTGGATTCTCCGGAGTATTACGCCCAGGCCGTCGTTTGCGACGTGCTGGGCGGCAGCATGAGCTCCCGGCTCTTTCAGAACATACGGGAGAGAAAAGGGCTGGCATACAGCGTGTTCAGCGCTTCGGAGAGCTACGCCTGCGGCGGTCAGTTCTACATCTACGCGGCGGTAAAGCCCGGCACGGAAGCGGAGGTGCTGCAGGCCATCGGCGAAGAGCTGTCCGCTCTCGCAGAAGAAGGCATCAGCGAGGAACAGACGCAGGTCGTAAAGCAGCGGCTGAAGAGCGGCTTTATCTTCTCGCTGGAATCCACGAATTCCCGCATGTACCGTTTGGGCAAGAACATGCTCCTGCTGGGACGGACCTATACGGAAGAAGAGACCATGGCGGAGATCGATGCGGTCTCGCGGGAGCAGGTGAACGCATTCGCAAAGCGTATCGCAGACATCCGCAGTTACAGCGGGGCAGCCATAAGCCCACGCAGCCTGGATTGGGAGGAACTATGGAACGGATCGCAAAATTTGAACGGGTCAGCGAAGCGAGGCTGACGGAAGACAGCGCCCATCTGAAAGAAGCGCCTCTTCCCATCGAACTTCCGGTCCGCGCGACGGCGGGAAGTGCCGGATACGACTTTAAGACGCCCTGGGATATCCATCTGCAGCCGGGAGAGAGCGTGCGCATCCCCACGGGACTGCGCTGCCGCATCGCACCGGGATGGGTGCTCCTCATTGCGCCAAAGAGCGGTCTCGGCTTTAAATACCGCCTGCAGCTCGACAATACGCTCGGTGTCATCGACGAAGATTACTACGGTGCGGACAACGAAGGGCATATCCAGATCCAGATCACGAACGATTCCCGGTCGGGAAAAGTATTGGAGATCCCAGCCGGAAAAGCCTTCGCGCAGGGCTTGTTCGTTCCCTACGGCATTACGGAAGACGACGAGGCGGAAGGGAAGCGCACGGGCGGATTTGGTTCTACGAACGCATAGGAGGCAGCTATGGTTTTCAGAGAAGAACAGGAAAAGCGGGAATACGAGATGCTTTCTGCATTTGCCTGCAAGTCTGCGGAGAGCAGGGGACGGGCCGTTCCCGAGAAGCCCTGCGACCTGCGTACGGAATTTCAGCGCGACAGAGACCGCATCATCCACAGCAAATCCCTGCGCCGCTTAATGCATAAAACGCAGGTCTTTCTGAGTCCGGAAGGCGACCATTTCCGGACGCGTCTTACCCATACCCTGGAAGTCGCGCAGATCGCGCGGACGATCTCCCGCGCGCTGGGATTAAACGAAGACCTGACCGAAGCCATTGCTCTGGGTCACGATCTTGGCCATACGCCGTTCGGCCACAACGGGGAGGAATTTCTTAACGAGATCCATCCCGGCGGCTTCGCGCACAACGTTCAGAGCCTGCGCGTCGTGGACGTGATCGAACGCAACGCCGCGGGCCGCACGATGAACCTCACAGAGGAAGTCCGGGACGGCATCGTCAACCATACCGGTCCGGTCTGGCCCTTTACGCTGGAAGGTCAGGTGGTGCGCCATTCGGACCGCATCGCCTACATCAATCACGATATCGACGACGCCATGCGGGGCGGCATCATCCGCGCGGAGGATCTGCCCGCGGAATGCACGGCCTTTCTTGGCCCCGACCATCGCAGCCGCATCAATACGCTGGTGACGGACATCGTAAAGCACAGCGACGGTCAGGATAAGGTCGCCATGTCCGAAGACGCCGCTTTTTACATGAATGCGATGCGCGATTTCATGTTCGCCAACGTATACCGCAGTCCGGCGGTAAAGCAGGCGTCGGAACTGGATAAGATCCGCGGACTCATCCATTCCCTGTACGGCTATTTCCTGGAGCACAGCGACGAGCTGCCCTCCGAATACCGCAGCATCCTGGAGAGGGACGGCGGAAACGAAGCCGTAAAGGACTACATCGCCGGCATGACGGACCGTTACGCCATCAACATGTACAACGAGAAGTTCGTCCCTTCGGGCTGGAAGCTCCCGAAATAAATTTAATTGAATTTTGAACTTCTGGTTCACCCATAGAAATCAGAATTTAGTTTAGCGAAAGATATGAGATAATAGAGGCGTATCCTCCTGCGGACAGGAGGAAATATGCCTGAAAACAGAAAGAGAGGAAAGCATCTCACCTGGGAGGACAGACAGGAGATCCAGCGGGGATTAAGAGAACATCGGACATTTGCAGAGATCGCTTTGTTTATTGGATGTTCGCCTGATACGATCTCAAAGGAGATACGAAAGCATCGTTACCACAAACCGATAGATGCACGGCAGAAATTCTTTCAGAACCGGTGTAAGTATCGGGAAAGCTGTAGGAAGCGGAATATATGCGGAAAAAAGGGCAAGTACAAGTGCAAGATCCCATGCAGACAGTGCAATGCCTGCAATGAAAGGTGCCCTGACTTTGTTGAATATCCATGCCAGATAGAGAAGAAGCCGCCATATGTGTGTAATGCGTGCCTTAAATCAAGGTCGTGTTTCTTTGACAAGTATCTGTACAATGCTGACTATGCCAACAAAGAGTATCAGGAGCAGCTAAGAGAGAGCAGACAGGGAATAGATCTGACAAAAGAAGAACTGATCGCTTTAGACGAATTGGTAAGTCCGCTGATTCAAAAGGGACAGCCTCTGAGCCATATCCTCAGGGAACATTCAGAAGAGATCCCATGCAGCAGCAGGACCCTTTACGACTACATAGATAAGGGGTATCTGAGTGCCAGAAACCTTGATCTTCGCAGAAAAGTACGTTACAAGAAGCGCAATCGCAAGGAGGAAGCAACGCCCAGTCCGATCAAAAAGATAAACCATCACTACAAAGATTTTCTAAGAGAGCTCGAAGAGAATCCCGGAATACGAGTAGTTGAGATGGATACCGTGATCGGAACAAAAGGCGGAAAAATACTGCAGACGCTCTACTGGCGGAGCGAAAAGCTGATGATCGCATTTCTCTTAGAAAACAAGGAGATGTCCGGCACGACCGAAACCTTCAATGCTCTGGAGGATAGGCTTGGAAGAGACGTTTTCTGCAAGCTGTTTCCTGTAGTACTGACTGACAACGGCCTGGAATTCGCAGATCCTTGTTTGTTCGAATGTGGCCGTGACGGAAACCGCCGGATGAAGCTGTACTACTGTGATCCGCGTCACTCCGAACAGAAAGGTGAGATAGAAAAGAATCATGAATACATCCGCTATGTGCTGCCGTCAGGGACTTCGTTCGACGATCTGACGCAGGAGAAAGTGGATCTGTTGATGAGCCACATCAACAGCACAGCAAGGCCGAGCCTTCAGGGGAAAACACCCATCGAACTGGCCTTGCAGCACTTTGGAAAAGATACAGTAGAAAAGCTTGGTCTGCAAGTCATTAAACCGGATGACGTGTGCCTTAAGCCAGATCTGCTGAAATAGAGGTTTCAGGCAGGAGGATACGAAAAGGATACATGATTCATGTAAGCCCGAAGTTACCCTTGCAAAACCAATTTCGGACATCATTTTCGCATACACAAAATCCGACTGTATCTGAGTGGATTATACGGCAAAAATGGTCAGAATAGCAATGAAAAACGTCAATAAAAGGTTTGAACCGGAAGTTAGTCCTGCAAAAGCCGGACTACTATCGATAGACCCGAAGTTAGTTTTGCATTCAAGCCTTTTTATATAATTGATTTGTAAGTGTCACCTTTTGCCTTGCTGAATCGTTATATTAACAGAAAGGGGTAAAGAAAGAGGAGGATCCATGCCTGCAGGTCTTCTGATGCTGCTGCGAACGGACGAGGAAAGAGCGCAGTTCGCACGATTCTATCAGCAATACGAAAACCTGATGTTTAAGACCGCCCGCCAGATTCTGGACAGCCAGGAGGACTGCGAGGATGCGGTCCAGGCTTCGTGTGCCTATATGATCGATCATTTCGATAAATTCGTTTCTTACAATGCGCAGCAGACCGCTTCCTATCTGATGCTTCTCATAAAAAACCGAGCCAAGAATATGCGTGACCGCCAGCAGAAAACTACATATGAAGACGTTGAACAATACACGCAAATTGCTGCCGAACAAGCAGAAGCGCAAGGCAATGCGTCTTTGGAGTTCGCATTCGAGCAGCTGCCCGAACGTTACAAGGAGGCTTTGACTTTGCATTATTATAACGACCTGTCTGTGAAAGATATGGCCGGTCTGTTACAGATATCCGAAGCTGCTGTGAAAAAGCTGCTGCAGCGTTCTCGCGATGCTTTGCGGAATCTTATGAATGCAGAAGGAGGCGTTGAAGAATGATGCCCAAAGAAGAACTGGCGGGTTATCCATTTAACGCCGCAGCGCTGCGCGCAGTTTGTGCAAACTATGCAGATGGTCTTGTTGAGGCTATCGAAGCTGTATCGCTTGATTTTGACCCTTCAGACGCCCATAAAAGGGCGGTCTGTAATTTGATGGACAATTCGCTGCGAAAAACAAAGCGGCATGCACTCTATCGTCGTGTGGGCACTATTGCCGCTGTGTTTGTCTTGTTGTTTGGTACAGTCATGGTCACTAATGCCCATGCGAGAGAACTGTTTGTTCGCTGGGTGAAGCAGATCTTCCCGGATCGTGTAATATACCAGTTTTATGGGGATCCGATGGAAGGACTAAATAATTATAGGATCGGCTGGATCCCGGAAGGGTTTGAATTAGTGGATGAAGATGAAAGCGACACATCTGCCTATTATGTGTATGAATCGGAAACCGGAGAATCCTTTGTGTTCTATTATGAACAGACAGATCCAATCGACTTTACGGAATATGTACCACTTGGTGATTATTCACATGAAACTGTGCAGATTTTAGATAAATCGGCAGACCTGTACTCGGATAAGAGTATAGATGGCAATCTAACTGTTATCTGGGTGGATGATGAAAATCACTGTATCCTTTGCTTTGATGCCATTATGCAAAGAGATAAATTGTTGAAGATCGCAGAATCGATCTATATCGCAAAGCCCCGCTACGCCGTTGGGTGGATCCCGGAAGGGTTTGAATTAGTGGATGATTATTACGATGAGGGTTACGGAAATCTGTATTATTTAAATGATGATCGAATGATCGTATATGAATATTCTACTTTATCAGAAATGAATGCAATTGATATTATTGATACTGATACCTGTGAGCCTGTTATTGTTAATGATAGAGTATTTGAGTATTATCAGGACCCATCAGGCGGTAGCAATATAATGGTTTGGGTTGATGAAGCACAAGCCATGGTTCATTTGCTTAATGCAGATCTTTCGAAGTCGGAAATGGTAGAGGTTATGCAGAGCATTTATCCGTTACATTAACATGGCTTCTCTGATTCATCGAAATGATCCGTTGGTCTCTATGTATTTTCTTTAAACAGAGAAGTAGTCTAAGATCAGCGTTTTGTAAAAACGCGTAGCCGCACGAAGTGCGTTCTTCTGGGTTTGGGATTCGTTCCCAACGAGCATTTTTGCGAAAACGCCTGTAAGGGCATTTCGCAAAAACCGCAAAGTGCTACGACTAAGCACTGCTTGCAAATTAGTAAAGTCGTCCATCTTTGCATTGCTTGCGAATTAGCAAAGTCGTCCATCTTTGCCCTGCTTGCCAAGTAGTGAAGGCCAAGTATTTTGTAGACAGGAACGATGTGCATAAAGCATCTGTAACAGTCCTGTAATTGATATCTGAATGTGATTTGGTAGACTAAAGCCAAGGGAATGAAAGGAGAATTGATGCAATGAAAAAGCACAGAATATTAACAGTGGTCATCACTCTTCTGCTGATTGTTTTCTCCGCAGCCTGCGTTTATGCTGTGGACGAGCAAGCAACTGCCGCCGCGGACGTCCTTTATAAACTCGGACTATTCGCCGGAACGGGGACAAATGCGGACGGCAGCCCGATCTACAGTCTGGACCGGCAGCTGAACCGTCAGGAAGCTATGACCCTCTTCGTCAACCTTCTCGGCAAGGCGGATGAAGCCATGGCTGGTACGTGGACTACTCCGTTCACCGACGTGGACGAATGGGCGAAACCTTTCGTTGGCTACGCTTATGAGAACGATTTCACGGCTGGCGTTGCGGCCGACCGCTTCGGTGCGCACGACCCAGTCACAGAAAGTCAATATTTGACTTATCTGCTGCTCGCCCTCGGCTATGAACAGGGAACTGATTTCAACTGGAACGAATCCTATCTGTTCGCAAGTGAGATCGGCTTCAACGACAGATTGTTTGTAGGCGGACCGTTCTATCGCTCTTCCGCAGTGCTCTGCAACTGCAATGCGCTGGCACTGCCGAAAAAAGGAAGCGAGGAATGCCTGATCGGCAAGTTTGAGGGAAAGCCCGCTGATGCGGCGTTCATCGCGGCACACAGCGGTTTCCTGTTTGCCTGGAACGAAGGAGAGAAATCGGTCGTTGCGCAATACGGAACGGATCTGAACCTGATCGTTCGCTATGAGGCGGAAAGGGTCGAGTCGCGGTATGACGACCGCACACAGATCCAGGCGCTCCTGCAACGATACGACAGCGGTGACGGCCGCAGCTTTGGCTACTATTGCGGCACGGCAGGAGTCTATCGCATGCAGGGAGAAACCTTGGAGCAGCCTAATGCTTCGCCGGGCATGTATCGCATCCCGGCCGGCACGCTGCAGCAGCTGAGCGCCCGTCCGGTCGCCCAGATGATCTTCCTGCGTTATGGCCCGGTTTCTTCGGGCCCCGTCATCCTGACGTTCTCCCCCAAGGCACCGGTCTATTCCGAGTACCGGCTTTTCGGCGGCGATACGATCATCGAGATCAAGGAGGACGGTTCGGAAGACGTGTTCCTCCACGGTGATATGGGTCACGGCATTGAGATCGACGAAATCCACCGTATGGATTCTGTCGTGACGTTCAGCGCCGTCGACAGAGTCGGGATGGAAGATTACAGGGGGTACGATTATTTCCTTGAGCGGAAGACAGACGCCGCTACTGGGGAATACAAGCCGGAGATTCTGGTTTCGAGCTACACGCCGGGACCGGAAGAAGCAGGCCTCGAACCGGGAACGGACGCGTACGATAAGTACACGCATAAGATGTGGTACGCGGAACAGAAGCGCCTGAAGGAATTAGGCTTCTGGGATCATGAACTTCCGCCGGAGGAATAGAGGGTTTAATGTCGGGAATGTGAAAGGAGGTCAGCCATATGAAAAAGCGGAGTATTGCCGGGATCCTTGCCGCTGTGATCTGCGCGGCTGCACTGATCTATATTTTTCTTTGGCCTCATCCTTTATATGATATCGCCTGGCTCGGCGTCGGCCGCGGTGACCCGGAAATCGTCAGGATCAAGCGGGTCGCGTTTGGCGAAGGAGAGGTCGGGACATATGACGTTACGCTTTCTCTTTCAGACTCCGCCGTCTTTCTTGAGGATATGCGCGACGCATCCGCCCGATTTCCCATTCCGGGCAGGATGGGCAGTATTACATCGGATTTCTATGAGATCACCCTCAGTAATCAATACAATGCCCGATCGGAGATCTCGATCAGCAGCAATGGTGCGGTCACGCAGGAAGAACCTGCCAATCGCAGATGGGGCGAGGGAACGTTTCTCCTTTATTACAAGGATGCGGAAACGTTCATGCAGATCTGCAGGGATTGGACGAGTCCGGATGGCAGGTACCCGGGACTGGCCTTCCTGCAGGAATTCTTTGCGATCGACAAGGATGACCGGGCAGCTTATGTCTGGCTGGACGCCCCGGACGGCGTGTACGGAGGCGGCGCGGTCGAAACCTTGCATTCCGGCATCAAACCGTACATGACGGAACACGGATTCAACAAGGTCCTCATGGATTGGTCATTATATAGACTGGAATACATCTGTAAACAGAATGGCAGCGATTGGACTTGCTCCAGCATAGAGGTTGCGACGGCGTCTGAACCAGGGTATTACACCTATCGCGTCAACCTGGTCGATTACTACACATCAGGCTCTTCTGGGAATCTTGTGTTCACCGGCAATTACTATATCGGTGAAGATGGCTTAGTGGATAGCTTCTATGTGGATCTGGATTGATTAGTACAAGATATCATTCAATTGTTGAAATAGTTATGGAACAAAACAGGATCGAAATACAGGAAGCGATCGATGCTGCTGATCGTGCGCTTCGCTCTTTGGAACGGGCGAGAGATTCGCTGCATTCTGCAAAAGGTTGGGGCATACTTGATATGCTTGGCGGGGGCCTTTTTTCGACCTGGGTCAAGCATAGCAACATGAATGAGGCGGAAACTGCCCTTGCCGATGTACAGGCAGCGCTCCGGGAGTTTCGCAAAGAACTTGACGATGTCGACGAAATGATCGATTTGAGCTTCAATAATGCGGATCTGCTGACGTTTGCGGACTATTTTATGGATGGGCTCTTCGCAGACTTCCTGATGCAGGGAAGGATAAATGATGCAATCGGGAATGTGGATAACACGATTGATCAGGTGGCCGCGATCCGGAATGCTCTGCAGCAAAAGCTACTGTAAAAACAGAAAAATATAGGATTCTACCTGCAGGAGGTGTCCCTGGTATTTACATGGGCTACAATAAAAAGCGTAGGGGGAGCACCGCATGGACCAGCAGAAGATTGGAAGATATATCGCAGAACGCAGAAAAGCGTTAGGACTGACGCAGGCTCAGTTGGCGCAGCAGCTTGGTGTGACAGACAAGTCTGTTTCCAAATGGGAACGGGGTGTCTGCTTGCCGGACGTTTCGCTCTACCAGCCGCTATGCAAGATCCTGGGAATCACGCTCAGCGAGTTTTTCTCCGGTGAACCTGCCGAACACCCGATCGATGCATCGATTGCGGAGAAGACCATTCTCGCTGTGGCTGAGGACGGGGAAGCACGAAGAAAAAAGTATAACCGCATCATTACGATATTGGTGGTCATCGGTTTACTGTTATCGGCCAGCCTGTTTTACGCAATGCGGCAGACCGTTCGTGACCCGCTTTCGTTTAAAGACCATGTCCGGCAAAGCCAGCTGGAACCCTCGCAATGGCAGATGGTCCATATGCTGAGCGGCAGGAATTCCGCGTTTCTATACGACTTCTCCTACAAACAAGATCTGCCGTGGCTGTCATTCATCATCCGGGAATACAGACAGGGAGAGTTGATCAATGAAACAATGGTTGGTGCGGTGCACGTTGGCGAAGTACGGGATCCAAAGAAAAACAGAGTGACAGGAAGCATCGTCCTGCTACTCGACAAGAATGCCGGTGAGTTGACCCTTAGTGTGAGCGACACAAAAGGCGGGGTGTATTCCTTTAACGGCGTTTTTGAACCTTTGCCAGAGGGTCAAAGTCTGGATGTATATCCTCAACTGGGCGGTTCGGTCCTCGAGGCAGACCGGGAGATACGGCTCGTAGGATATGCTTATAGCGAGGATGGCTCCGGGCAGAGTATCGTACCGGCCGACAGTATGCATGATCCGGCAACAGAGGAAGAGAAGTTGCAGAATATGGATTACTATTTCTCTTTGACCTGCTGCTTCGGCGAGAAGTTGCACTAATACCTGTGGATGTACGTCCTGCAACAAACCATAGCGTGAGGTTTTGGGGAGTTCATATTATACTGAAACCGGTGAAAGGGTCCGGAACATGAATGCTGTGGCGAAAAATCTGAAAACAATACGGACGCAGAAGGGCTATACGCAGGACGATGTTGCGCAGGCGCTCCATGTGACCCGCCAGACGGTCAGCAGCTGGGAGACTGGCCGCAGCGAACCCGACATTGGGACGCTTACTACGCTGGCGGATTTTCTGCAGACGGATGTGGCGGTGCTGATCTATGGTCCGGAAAAACTGCCTTACCAGGCAATGCAGAAGAAATACAAGATATGGTGCCTGCTTTTAGGGCTGCTTGTGCTTGCCGGTCTTGCGGCTTATATCTGGCTGCAGCCTTGGCTGCGGGATTATCGAAGCCGAACCTATGATATGCGTCCCGGCATTTTGTATCAGACTCTTCTAGTCCCGATCTGTACTGCTGCCGCAGGCGCGTTGCTTCCCTGCATCCTTTCCCTGTGGACCAATACAGCGATTCGGAATCCTTGGCGCTATCTTCTGTTGGTGCTTGGCGTTCTGGCTCTTGTGCCTATTCTGGGCACGGCTTTGCAATTTGCAATATGGGAGCAACCTCCGGGGTTTAAGGGTGTGTCTCAAATGACTCTATGGTTTCCGTTTGTTTCCCGGAACATGATCAGTTTGGGTATTTGGGTGCATGGCATGCCTTTTCTCAGCGGGATCTGCCTTTTTCTTGGATTGAACCGGGGAATCGATAACTAAAATGGATTAGCGGTTATCTCTATTTGTTTTTCGCCATCAGTGAAGGGGGTAAAAGACCCTTTGTAGACAGGAACTATGAGCATGTACCCTTTACCGCCGGATCCTTATCAGGCTCCAAAATATGATAAGAAGAGAGGCCGCTGGAATCTCGATCGGGATGATATCGGACCAAAGGAGATCGCCGCGGCGTTTTTTGCTGTAGGTCTTTTCATTTTGGCCGGGCTGTTGATTCTTCATATTAAAAGCAGGAATGCCTATCCTCACTTGATCAAGATCGGAGACGAGACCTTCGTATGCCACATGAAGAAGGTCGATGCGGTCGATGAGTCGCTGATCCTCGGAACGATCACCGGTTTTATAGAGTCGCCCGCGTTTCCCGGTGAAGACGAGTCTACAAACGTCAAACAGTTTGTAGGACAACCTTATGCCGTTGATGG
>Ga0256407_10003860_pt1 | contig 25922 bp, 18 predicted proteins | sample RumenRJG_04DNA_FD_193489 | JGI IMG/M metagenome (GOLD analysis project Ga0256407, IMG submission 193489) | Bovine rumen microbial communities from Lethbridge, Alberta, Canada - RJG_04 | ecosystem: Host-associated > Mammals > Digestive system > Stomach > Rumen | place: Canada: Alberta... | reverse complement strand
GTTGGGGATTGGGCCCAATCCCCAATCCCCAATCCCCAATCCCCAATCCCCAATCCCCAATCCCCATATTTTTTTATTAATTTTTTTTTTATTTTATTTATTATTTTTTTTACTTTATTTAATTAAAATTTTTAAAATATTTATTTTTTTTCCTTTTTATTATTTATTTTTTTTAATTTTCAATATATTAATTTTAATTATTTAATGATAAGTAAAAATCTTCATTTACATCTTTTCCTAAAAATCTCATTGCATGTAGAAACCCCCAATGTCTTCTTAATTCTGTTTCATTATATATATATTCTTCTTCTTTTGATTTATGAATTATTTTACATAATCTATCAAAACATTTTGATATTTCTTTAAAATTAAAATTTAACATTATTACTAATTGTTTTAAAAGAGTATCTTTGTAAACATCCCATAGTCTTATATTTGATTTTAACACATCTTCATTTTTAATTATATGTTCACAATAATATTTTATATCTTTATTTTCTTCTATATTTTGTTCTGGAATATTCATTTTATTTTAAATAATTTAATTAATATTTTAAATATAAATTAATATTTTAAAGTTCATATATATAAAACATTATACTTTAAATTAAATAAAATAATGCTTTTATTTTATATTTTCTTTATTTAACCATAAATTACTACCTAATGAAACAGGATTTATCTTATAAACATCTTGAATAACATCCATTTTATCATTAAATTTTTCATTAATTTTATCTAAAATATTATGTTCAATTTGAACATTTGAATAATCTTCATTAATTTCTATATCTTTTATATAATCTCTAACTTCTTTGGCTTTATCATTTTTTAATCTAAAAATAATTTCTTTCATATCTTTATTATTTAAAATCCAATTATATTCATTTTTATTTTTTTTAATAATTTTATTTAATATTTTAGAAATAGTCATTCTCACATTATCAATTTTATCAAAAGATAAATCATATAATAACGGAAAAATAATTTCCATAAACTCATTTTCATTTATCATAAATGAAATACTAATATAAATAAATAATTGTCTATAATGATAATGAATACATGTTCCAAAAGTTTGTAATAATATTAATGCATTTATTTTAAATTGATCATTTGTTTGAGTATATTTATATAAATATCCTGATAATTCCTTTGCTGCTCTAATTCTTACTTTATTAACTGTTTCAAAATTCATTTTTAAAACTAATGGAAATATTTCTTTTGATATTATATCAATATTATATATATCTTTTAATTTTCCTAAAATTTTTAAAAATTTTATTTTTTCTCTCCATTTTTTTTCATTAAATGATGTAAAACATTTTAAAAAACTTTTCTTTAAATTTTCATCTTTTATACTTTTTAAAAATTCAGGAAGATTATTTAAAATTGTATTTTTAATTAGAATATTATTATTTTCATATAAAGTTAAAATTCTTGGAGCAATATCTTTTTCACTATTTTCATTACCAATAATTTTTGATATTTCTGCAAAAGAAGATGAAATTGTTGTTTTAATTTTTAAATCTTTTTCTTCAAAAAATAAGAAATAAACTTTTTTAATTTCATCCCATAAATTTTTAGATACCTTTTGACAATATGTTAAAATTACTCCAGGTAAAGAAAAAGCAATTTTATATAAAAAATTTATATTTTCAGATTTTTTATTTTTGAATAAATCAATTACATTATTAATATAAAATTCAAGAAGTTGATTATTATTTTCTAAATCCTTTTTTTCAAGAAAATAAATAAATTCAGAAAAAATAGATAAAATAGTTAATTTAACTTGTATTTCAGAATCTTTAGTTCCTTCAATAAATAATTGACTTAATTCAGTTGAAATAAAATCACTTTTACATATTTTACAAATAGAAGGTAAACTCTCAAAAGAAAATCTTCTTATTAACCAATAATGATCTTTAAATAATTTTTTATAATATGGAAAAATTTTATGAATAAAACAATCATAAGAAATAACTTTACATATATTTATTAAATTTTTAATAGTACAAATTCTAATATCTTCTCTTGAATCTTCAAAAAAAGATTCTAATTGAGGAACAATATAATTTTCTGTTATATTTTCTCCTAATTCAAAAGAAATAGAATTAAAAATTTCAATTGCTAATAATTGACCTTTAATATTTGAATCATCATGAGCTAAAATAATTAAAATTGGAAGTAAAACTGAACATTTTTCTTCTTCTTTTGAATTTTGAATTATTAATATTAATGCTTTTGATGCTGCTTTTAATAAATTTTCTTCTTTTTTTGTTGTTATAATATCATTTATTAAAGGTACAATATTATCTATTACTATTTTATATCCTTCTTCTCTTTTTAATAAAAAATTAAGAAATTTTTCAAATCCTTCTAAAAAAGATAATATTAAAATAGGTTTTATATTTCTTCTAAAAGATAATTCTTTTACTAAAGGAAATAAACATCCTATTGTATTTTCAAATCCTATTTCTTCAGAATATGAATATAAATTTTTTAAAAAAGTACAATTAAAATCTATATCTTTATAAGTTAAATATTTAACAATTTTTGGATTTAAAATATTTAAATATTGATCTGTTTTAATTATTTCTATTTCATTACTATCAATTTTAGTATTTTCTGCAAAAATATTTTTATTTAAAAGATTAAATGGTTTTTTATCTTTTTCATTTTTAATAAAACATAATTTTCTAACACCATATAAATTATGAATAAAAAGTATTTCTTCATCTTCATAATCTATATCAATTGAATTTCTTTTTTCAAAATCTTTTGATGTGTTTATTTCATCATTTAAATTCATTTCCATTATAGATTAATAATAAATTTTTAAAAAAAAAATTAAAAATTATAAATTTAAATTAATCTTAAAAATAATTTAATATAGTAATAATATTTCACAATTTAGAAAAACCTAATTTATAATATATATTTTGGCATTTTAATGATTATTACAAACAAAATAATTAAATGAATTAATATTTTAATGTTTCATTTAAATAATAACAATATTTTTCAAAAATTTCTTTAGATATAAATACATTATAATTTATTAATTTTAAAAAATCCATTTCTAATACTTTTAATTCAAGCATACTTATTCCTGCAACTGAAGAATAATATTTATGATCAAAAGATTTATCTTCATTGAATTTTATACTAATTAAAACACTACTAAATAAAATTCTATGAATATTAAAATCATTTAAAATAATTTTTGATTCACAACATAATCTATCAATTATAATTAATGAAATAATAAAAGTAGATTCTTCTGGTTTACAATAACAATTTATTCTATTTAAATAATCTTTAATTGAAATATCAGGTTTTTCATCATTAAAGAAAGAAAAATCTTTTTGTGATTTAAATATTTTTTTATAATTTTTCATTTCTTTATTTTGTTGAATTATATTTTCAAGTATTAATGAAATAGAAATAATTAACTTTTCATTATAATTTTCATTATCAATTTTATCATCATTAAAAAAATAAATAAATTGGTTTTCTTCAAAAGATGAAAAATCTGTTAAATAAGATTCATTCATAAATAAGTTATATTAAATAAAATTAATTATTTTTCGATTTAAATTCTAATATTTTTTATTTAATAAAAAAAAAGAAAAAATATTAAAAAAAATCTTAAATCTAAAATCTAAATTAAAAAAAAATTTATATAAAAAATGTCAAGTACAATTAAAGACATTCTCAACAATGAAAAAAAATTAAATGAAGTTGCAAAAGTTGCTTTTGACAGTGTAGATACAGATAAATCAGGACAAATTGATGAGAGTGAATTAGAAAAAGTAATGGCTCAAATTTCAAATGATATGGGAGCTGAACCACCATCAAAAGAAGATGTTAAAGAAGTTCTTGAACATTTAGATACTGATCATTCTGGAAAAATTGATTTTGATGAATTTAAAGTTCTTATTAAAGATGTTCTTACTGCTATGATAGAAGATGATCATTAAATTGAGTATAATAAAAACTTTTAAATATTTAATTTTAAAAAATAATTATTATATTATTTTTTTTTAATATTTTTTATTTTTTTTATTTAAAAAAAAATTTTTTTTTTTTTTTTTTTTTTTTTTTTTTTTTAAGTTAAGTTATTTTAATTTTTTATTTTTTTGTTTTATATAAGTTTTTTTTTATTTTCAATTAATTTTTAAATAATATTATAATGAATAATAATGAATTAATAATGCCAATTTCAACAAAAATTATTTTAGAAATAAATGCTTATAAATGGGCTAGTATAATATCAGGTTGGAAAAAAAGAATATTAATTTTAGATGAATATTCAATTCATATTATTAAATCTAAAAGTGATTCAAATAGACATAATAATGTTACGACATTAAGTTTAAAATCTTGTAATATACTTGATGATGATAAAAAAAAACAATTTATAATCAAAACAGATAAAAGGAAAATATCAATGAAAGTAAATAATGAAGAAGATAAATATTTATTTATTGATAAAGTTACTTTAGCAAAAAATAATTTAATGAAAAAGAAAAGTATAAGTTTTATTTCATCAAAAAATGATATTTCAAATACTCAAATAGAATATACTTTAATAAATAAAAATTTTTTAAATTATTTTATTACAAAATTAGATAAAACAAATGAAAATTTAATCCAATTACAAATATTAGAATCAGATATAAAAAGTAAATCAAAAGATAAATTTAAAGAAATAATATCAGGAATTATTTTATCAATAGGCGAATTAAAAAAAGAAATAGAAAAAGCTTTAACAATTCAAAAAGAAAATATAGAAAATTTTTCAAAAGAAAAAGAACAAAATTCATTTATTGGAAAATTAAATAAAGAAATAGATAAAAATGATATTAATTCAATATATAGTGATGCAATAGAATTTCAATATGATTCAGATGAAAATAAAAAAAAACAAAATGAAGAATCAATTGAAGAAGAAGATGAAGAAACAATTGATATGAGAAGTTTATCTTCTGATGATTTTGATTATGAAGAAATAAAAAAAGTACAAAATTTAATTTTACAAAGTGATTTTAAAGAAAGAAAATTTAAAAAATCATTAAGTAAAAAATTAGATGATTTCATTGATTTTAATTATAGTAATTTAAATAGGAAAAATTTACCATCAGAATTACATTGTCCTGATTCAATGATAAAAGATTTAATTAAAAGTTTAACAAGTAAAAAAATATCTTTTCCAATAACTTATAATGAACCAATATCAATGTTACAAAAACAATGTGAAAAATTTTTATATAGTGATTTATTAGAAAAAGCATCAGATAAATTAATACCAAGTGAATTAAAAATTGTTTATATAGTAGGATTTATTGCAGGTGAATTATCACAAAATATAAATAGATATTTAAAACCATTTAATCCAATTTTAGGAGAAACTTTTGAATATTATAATAATGAAAAAAAATATCGTTTTTTTAGTGAACAAGTTTCACATAATCCACCAATTTCTGCTTATTTTGGAGAAAGTAATAATTTTTGTTATTTTGGTGATACGAGATTTAAAAATTCGTTTAAAATTTTTAAAGGAGCAATGGAAATTAAATTTACTAATAAAACTCATGTTATTTTTAAAATTACACAAGATAAATATGTTTTTAATAAACCTATTGTTTATTTAATTGAATTAATGAGTGGTACACCTAAATATGATTATGATGGAAAAATTGTTATTGAAGATGTTAATAATAAAGATATTAAAGGAGAAATTAATTTTATTGAAGGAAAAAGTAAAAAAATAAATGAAGTTAATATTGAAGGTTCTGTTTTTAAAAATGGAAATGTTGTTTATAAAATTAAAGGTAATTGGAATAATAATTTGTATTATTATACAAAAAAAGATGAAAGTGATAAAAATATATTTTGGAAAATTTTTGATGATCCTTCATTAAATAATTCATTAGAAAAATATGTTCTTCCTTCTTATTCTTTAAATTTGAATCTTTTAAATGATAATTTAAAAAAAATTTTACCTAAAACTGATTCTAGATTAAGACCTGATCAAAGAGAATATGAAAATGGAAATATTGAAGAAGCAACAAAATTAAGGAAAATTATAGAAGATAAACAAAGAGCTAGACATAAAAAATTTGATGAAGAAAAAATAATATATGAACCAATATATTTTAATAATTTATATAGTTCAGTAAGTTGTGATTTTGTATATATTTATAAAGGAAATTATTTTGAAGATAGAAATAAAGGAATTGTTAATGAGAAAGTATTTGATATTTTTTCAGTAAATTAAATAACAATTAATATTTAATATAATATAGTTAAATAAATAAAAAAAATTTATAAAATATATTAAATTTTACTTTAAAATCAAATAAAATAATTAAGAAATTACTTAAATTTATATATTTAAGAATCTTATATGATTAATACTTTTACCATAAAATACAAATTAGTTTCTAAATTAAATAATTATAAGATGACAACAACAACAATTAAAATAATTAATTTAGATAAAATAGCCTATAAAAATTGGAATTTTCAATTTAAATTTTAATAATATTTTCAATTCAAATATTATTTCCCTTATTACAATATCCATTTATTAAATTCATAATAGTATTAGATAAATTTTTTTCTTTTCCTAATTTCTCTATTTCTTTTAAAAAATTATTTTTTTCTTCTTTATTTAATCTAGTAATTAATTTCTCAATAACAAAATTTCCATAAGTATTATTTAATAAAACTTCAAGTTTATCTTCAGTTAAAAGAGAATTATAAATTTTAGAAACAATATCTTCATTTCCATATTTAATACAATTTTCAACAACATTAGAAGAGAATTTTTTTAAAGAAAGAATATAAAAATTTTCAACAATAACTTTAATAATTTCATTACAATAAACAATATCATTAGGATTAAATAAGCTTTGAACAGCATAATTAGCATAAGGATGTTGAATAAAACTCAAAGGATTATTTTCAGAAATATATTGAGAAATTTTTAATTTAATATTTTGATCATTAGTATATTTAATTAATTTAATTAATACACAAACACCAAAAGGATCATTAATTAATTTTGGTAAAATATTTAATAAATTATTATTAATTGAAAGTCTTTCTTCATCTTTAGTACAAGAAATAAATTTTTGTAATACATGAGTTCCTCTTGAATCTAATGAAAGATTCATTTCATTTCCTTCTATACTTTTTAATATTACTTCTTTTTCTTTATTTGTACTTATTTGTTCTATTAATAATTGAAGAGGATGTGTACCAAATGAATTATTTGATATTTCTACAAAGTTTTCTTTTATACTTAATAAAAGAAAATGTCTTTGTTTTGGAGTACAAAATTCTATTAATTTTTGGAAGAAATAATTTCCATATTTATCAATCATTATTTCACTTGATTTTTTTTTTATTCTTGATAATATTAAATCTATTTCATTTTCATTTGCATTTATTAATATATTTTGAATTGCCCTACTTCCTTTTTGAGTTGTAATAAATGAATAAAATTCCATTTCATTAAATAGAAATAATGAATTAATTGTTATATTTTCATTTGTTTTTTCATTTAGATTTATTTTATTTTTTTTCATATTTTTTTTCTGTTGATTATAAGTTTCATTCATATTATTAACATTATTAATATTTAACAACATTGGATTTATACAATAATTATTCATTATTTGAAATTGAGGATTAATTTGTTGTATTGTTGGAATATAATTATTTTGTATTTGAAAAAATTGTTGATATAAAATATTGGCGTTTGAATTTTTATTATTAAAAGAGTATTGCTTTGGATTTGGAATTTGATTATTAAATAATGTATTATTACTACAAATATATTGAATTGAAGGTTCAAAATTACAATTATGATTTTGATTAAATTGTAAATTGTTTTTTAATTTTTTTGAATCATCAAAAGAATGCATTTTATAATTAAAATCCATATTATAAATTTGTTTATTTTGATTTTTTTCATTTTCTTTTGTTTGAGAATTAAATGAATCTATTGAATTCCTTCCTTCTGTTGATAATTCTTGTTCATCATCTTTAAAATAATCAGACTCACATTCATTTAATGAATCTATTAAAAAAGAGGGAAGAAAATTTTTTTCTTCTTTATTCACTGAATTTTCATTGTTTTTATAATTTTTTAGTCTTAAATGTTCGTTTTTATTAATATCTGATATTTCATCTTCAGAATTGTTTATACTCATTTTATATTAAAAAAAAGATTTAATCTTATGTATATCAGACAAAAGAATTATTTTAATTATTTGCCTCATTTGACTTTAATAATTATTTGAATTTTAATTTTTTTTTATTTGATTAAAGTGAATGGAAGATATTAAATTCTAAATTTAATGAATTTTTAATGTAAAAAAATTATATATTTAATATTTGAATATTTATATATATTTTAATATTTTAAATTTATACAGTAAATAGAAAATATTATTTTCAAAAAAAAATTAATATTTAATAAACATTAACTATATCAAAATGGATATATAAAAAAAAATAATTTTTTTTTTAAATTATTTTTAAAAATAAAATTAAAATAATTTTTTATTGAAAAATAATCTAAATAATGGAAAAAAATGATTTACCAAAAAGTGACTATACATTTTTTGATATTTGTACAAATTTATGTGATGATCAATATAAAGGAATATATTATGGTAAAAAATGTCATGAAGAAGACTATGATGAAGTATTAGAAAGAGCAAATAAAATTGGAGTAAAAAAAATGTTATTTACTGCAGGTTCATTTGAAGATATTAAAATTTCATATGACTTATCCTTAAAAGGAAATAATTATTATATAACATCTGGAATTCATCCTACAAGAGCAAATGAAGAATTAGAAAAAGAAAATAATATTGATTCAATAATAAAAAAATTAGATGATTTAATATTAAAATATAAAGATAAAATTATTGCAATTGGTGAATGTGGTTTAGATTATGATAGATTAAATTATTCTAGTAAAGAAAATCAATTAAAAATTTTTTCACCTCATTTTGATTTAGCTCAAAAATATAATTTATCAATGCTTTTACATAGTAGAAATTGTTGTGATGATTTTTATAATATTTTAAAAGAAAATAGAAATAAATTTAATAATGCTGTTGTTCATTCTTTTACTGCAAATGAAGAAGAATTAAATAAATATTTAAGTTTAAATGTTTATATTGGAATAAATGGTTGTTCTTTAAAGACAAATGATAATATTGATGTAGTTAAAAAAATTCCAATTGATAAATTATTGATTGAAACTGATGCTCCTTATTGTGAAATTAAAAAAACTAGTGCTTCTTTTAAATTTGTTGATACAATATTTAAAAATAGAGAAAAAAAAAATAATAAGAAAAAATGTTCTATGTGTAAAGATAGAAATGAACCTTGTACTATTATTCAAGTACTTGAAGTAATTAGTAAAATTAAACAAATTGATAAAAAAGAATTATCAGAAATATGTTATAAAAATAGTTTAAATTGTTTTAGACTTAAAGAGTAATTTTTTTATTTAATTTTTAATCTAATATAATATATATTTTAATCAATAAAGATAAGACAATTATTTAAATTAGATTTAAAATTTAACACCAATAATTAAAATAACTTAAGATGATAATATTAAATTACATATAGATATATATATTTCTGAATGCCAATAGAATAATATAGAACTATATAATTATAAAAAAATAATCATATAATAACTTTTTCTAAATTACAAAACTATATCCTTTTTTCTATTTTCAAAATTTTTTTCCCTATTTTAATAAATTCATCATAATTATTATTTATAATTTTGATTTTATCATTTACAACAAGCCAAGTCCCATTTGTAGAATATTTATTATTAAATCCATCTTTAATAGTATAAGTTTTTTTATCATAATCATATGATATATTACAATGGATTTTACTTAATAAATTTGAATTAATATGAATATTACATTTACTACTTCTTCCAATTAAAATATATTGATTTTTTAATGGTCTTTTAAAAATATAATTTATACTATTATTTTCATTTTGTGAATGTATTACAATTATTCTTATATAATCATCATTTTCTCCTAATTCAACACTAAAAATATAATTTCCAATTAAAAAATGATCTTTATTTTTAATTTCATATGAAATTTTATTTGGTATTTTATAAGAAATTTTTTCTTCACATTCTTTCATAAATGATTGAAAATAATATACTTTTTCTTTTTTTTCAAAATAAATAGCAAAAATAGTTTCAATTATTTGATTTTTATTATTAATAATAATTTTTTGTAAGTTTAAAATAAAATCATTTTTATTTTTTTCATTTAAAGTTTTCATTCCAAAAAATGTAATTCCATCCTGTTTTTTTCTTAAAGATTTTTTATATCCTGCTGCATTAATTATTAATATTTTTCCATTTAATAAATCACCTTCAAAATCTGATATTGCTAATTTATAATTATTTTCAATTTCATCATTTGAATATGAATTTTTTTTAGAAAATAAAAGTGCAAATTCAATTTCATCTGATTCTTTTGTTTTATTATTACTTAAATAACTTAAAATAGGAGAAAAATTAGGATTATTAATTGAAATTGTTGAAGGATTTGTAGAATTTAAATTTTGTTTTTTTACTTTTACATCATTTATTTTTGACAATTTAATATTATTTGAATCTGTAATTATCATTGGTGACTGACTTCTTTCTTTAAATTGAGAAGGAATATTTATTTTCACTTCTTGTTTTATTTCTTTTTGATTTGAGGAACATATATTAAATGTATCATATATGATTTTTAACATTTTTTCTTTATTAATTTATTAATAAAAAAAGCTTTAAATTATAATGATAGTAAAAAATAATTTATAAATATTATTTATTTTATAAAAAAATTATAAAAAATTTATTTATGAGAATATGAATTATAATGATGATGATTTATATTATTTCCGAACTTATTTTTTAAATAAATATTTAATCTATCTTCAATTTTTTCAACTTTATTAATTAAAGATTTATTTTCTTTTTCAATAGTAGAAACAATATTATCATGTTTAGAATAATTTTTATTCATTTTTTTTTTTTTATTATTTTTTGAAATAATATCTGTAGTAATTTTATTTGATATATTAGAAGTTCTTTTAAATAAAGTTTGAATATTTTGACTTTTATTTATTTTTATTGCAAAAGAAAAATTGGTTATCGATAAATTAGTTTTTGAATTCATATAATTATCAATAATATTCCTTAATTTAAAAATTTCTTGATTTAATTTTTCATTTCTTTTTAATAATTTTACATAATCCATATCAGAATTTTCAGAATGATGTTTTAAAAAATTATTTTCTTTTTTAATATTAGTGTTTTCAAATTGCAATTTTATAATTTGTTCATTAAAAATTTCATTATTTTTATTTTGGATATTTATTAAATTTTTTTTTTCATTTAAAAAGATATAATTATCGTATTCATTTTTTAAATTTTTTAATTCTTTTTTTAATGTGTCAATTATATTTAAATATTCTAATTTTTCTATTTTTATTATATTATTTGTATTCGATTTGTTTGAATAATTTGAATTTAAAAGAATTTTTTTTAAATGTATGTTTTCTTGTTTTAATAATGTCATTTCATTTTGATATTCTTCAAGTTGTTCAATAACGTTACTTAGTTTTTCAATAATTTTTATATAATCTGATTTTAAATATAAGTTTTCTTTAATTGTTTTATTATCATTGAAATTTAAATTATTCAAATTTAAAGTATTAAAATAATTTATTTCTGGTATGAATTTATGATTAGATTTATTTTCCCTTATAATATTTTCACTAGAATCAAATCTTTTTTGATTCATTTTTTCATTTTTTTCTTGATTAAATATTTGTGAATTATTTTCTGTTTTATAAAAATAATTTACATGACAGTCATTATTTATGGAGTCTAGAATATGATTATATTTATTCTTAATATTTTTTGAAATACATATATTATTTTGATTAAATAAGTTTATTTTATTTTTTTTTAAAATGGGTTTATTAAAATTTCTTTTTATATCATCAATTGAATTAATATTATTTAATATTTTTAAATCATCATTTTGATAAGTTTCAATAGATAATAAATTATGATTTTTAAAAAAAGATTTGCTATTCATTAAATTTAAAATTAAAAATAAAAAATAATAAAAAGAAATAACATAAATCAATAAAATAAAAAGAAAAAAAAAAGAAAAATATAATTTAAATTTAAATAAAATAATTAATTTTAAAGAAATATTTTGTTATCATTTAATTTTCTAATTTTTTTAATTTTAAATTTATAATATTTTATATAATTAATTATATCCTTTTTTAACATAAAAAACTATTTGAATGAGCAATAGTTATTTTCTTTTCTTTTTTACTGACATCATTTTTTTTATTTTTTAAAACAGTATCATAATAAAAATATCTTTGATACTCTACTAATTCTTTTCTATTAAACAATCTCCCTCCTTCAATATCATAAATACTTTCAATTTTACCACAAGTCCCAATAACTCTCATTAAATTAGCTAAATTTGCTATTCTATTTGAATAATCTTTACTATCAAAAACTTTTGCAGCAAGTGTAGGTTGATTTTTTGCAATTTCAAATAACTTTTTTTCATTTTTAATAATAGTTATAGTTTTATTTGAACATTCACCAAAATCTAAATCTAAATGTCTATCAAATTTTTCTAATAATTTTTCAGTAGAATCACCTTCTTCTTGTAATACAATTCTTTTTTTTTCATTTAATTTTTTTAATTTAAATCTTAATAATAATTTTTCAAGTGATTTAACATCACTTTCATTTTCTTCATTATCATCATCTTTTTTCATATACATATATTCACTAAACATTTCACAAATAATATTAAAAACTTCTTTAATTTCTAAAGGCATTTCATTATATATAATTTCTTTTTCTATTAATTTTCTATAAGCTTTTAATTCATCACTATTAAAATAAACATGAATAGATAAAACTGCAACTAACATTGATAAAAGAAAATTTCCCATTAAACATGTTATTATTGAAAATAATTTACCAAATATTGTTTTTGGGGCATAATCACCATAACCTACTGTACTCATTGTTATAAAATTTAACCATATTGTATTCCATAATGTATGAAAGTCACTTTCAATATTAATATCAAAGTATTCGAAACCTCTTAATAAAAATGAAAATATTAAAATAAAAAAAAAACATATTATAATTATAAATGTTACTGGAGTTTGTTTTAATATAACTTTTATAGCGAAATTACTATCTACTTCTATTCCTTGTAATTTACCTATTCTTTTACTTCTTGCATTTGTCCATATTGTATAATAATTTAATAGTTTTATTGTTAAATATATTCTAATTACCATTAATATTGTACATATATGTGAAAATGATAATTTTACTTTGAAATCTTTACCTTGATTATATTTAAATGTAAATTCTAAATATGGAAAAGGTTGAATTATATTTAATAATATTTCTACAAAAAATACTTTATAATAACCACTTGACCATAAATTTGATTCTCTTAATTTTAAATTATATTTCCTAATATCTATATTAATATTAAATCTTCTATAAATAAAAATTAAATTTGGTATTGATAATATTAAAATAAGTGATCTAATTGTTAAAATTATTGAAGTCATCTCATAATCTGAATCAATAACTTCATATAATTGAAAAAAACATAATATTATACTTAAAAAAGACATTACTGCTACAATTGACTCATTTATTTTTTTCTCATTTGTTAAACTTTTAATATTTTTTGTAGTTGTACCTTCACTTTTTAATAATTCTCTTACTTCATCATTTAATTTATTATTATATTTATCATATTCATATTTTTTAAATACTTTTTTTGATATATTTGTAAAATTAAACATATTATTTTTTATCCCTTTTGGTCCTTTTACTTTTAAATTACCTTTTTTAGAATTTATTTCATTACTTAAAGGAAGTAATTTATTTAAATATGAATTAGTAATATTTTCATTTTCATTATTATTACTAATTAAAGTAATCATATTATTATCATTATTATTATTAGTTTCATTATCATTTTGTTTTCCATTAATCATTTGTTTTTCCTTTGTTTCATTTTTTGATAAATCTTCATCATTATTTTTACCAATTGTACATAAAAAACTAGTAATTTCTTTTGCTTCTTGTCTTTTTACATTTCTATTAAATGGGGTATTATCAAAATTTGATGAATGATTTGCTGTAATTATTGAATCTTTTCTTTCACTAATATGTCTTATATCATTTTTATTATTATCTTTCCTATCTGTATCTTCAATTTCATTTGGATTTTGAATTAATAAAATTCCTTTTTGTTCTTTATAATTTTCTTTCTGGGGAATAAAATTATTCAAATAATTACTTGCATCAATTCCATTTTTATTTAGTTCATTACTCATAACAATAATTATTTAATTTTATAAATAAAATCAGATAAATAAAATTAATAAGAATATTAAATGTTAATAAAATTGAGAAAAGAATGTCAAATATTATTATATAATAAATTCTTTAATAGTTTAAATTATAGTTTATATAATTAAAAAAATGTATTTTTTTAAATATTCCTAATAAATCTCTATATATATAATTAAAAAAAAGAATTATACAAAATTTTTTTGCTCAATATTATTCATGCTATAATTACTTTTATGTTTCGTATTAGTTTTTAAATTAATTTTAACATTTTGATTTAAAGTATTATTATTATTCCCAGAATTATTATTAATTATAGTATTTCTATTAAAACTATAAATATTATTACTAGGTTTTTTAACAGGTAACTTATTTAATAAAATAGCCCCTTTAGCTAAAGAATTTAAAGTAATATTAATATTATAATTCCCACTAAACCCAGTACTAATTTTTTCCCCATTTAATATATTATTAAAATAATTATTTTGTAAATTAGAATTATTATTAAAAAACTGTAATGAATTATTTTTTTCTCTATTAGAATTAAGTTTTCTAGTTAATTTCTTCCCTACAAAATTTTGACCATTTTTTTCAATTTTTTCAGGAATAGATGATAAAATAGGAAAATGACCAATAAAATAAGACCAATGCATTTTAAAAAAAATTTCCTCAGTTTGAGTTCCAATATCAATTCTATCACTACTAGAATTTATATTATTAGCATTACTTAAATTATTAATATGAACACTGGAAATACTTTTAATATTATTTTTATTTTCTATTCTTGAAGAAACTATTGTATTAAAAGAAGGAGTTGAATTTGCTTTTGTATTATTATTAATTTTAAATTTTGAATTTGGTGATTTTAAAATTAAATTAGTTGAAGAATTTTTTGATGATGAATTTGCAGGTTGTGATAATTTTGGTAATGATAAAGAGTTTTGATTATTATTATTATTATTAATATTATTTTTATTAAAAATTTCTAATGCTGTTCTTTTCATTGTTGATAATGCTGTTATTTTTAATTTTTTTGTCTTTTTCTTTTTTTTTTTCCCTTTTTCAGGAGGAGGTAATAATTTTTTTATTTGTTCTATATCTAAATTATCACCACTTGGTTCACTTTCACTTTCACTTTGATCATTTTCAATATCACAATCATCATCTAAATCATTATTTTCATTTTTATCATCTTGATTATTTTTTTTATTTTCAATCTCTTCAATATATTTATTAAATTCATTAACAATTTTTTTATTTTCATTTTCTATTTTATTTTTCATTTTAGGATAATTAATAATATTTTCAATACCAAATTTATTATTAGAATGATAATAAGAATATAAAATTCCAATACAAATATCTCTTCCAATTTCTTTAAGAGAATCAACAGTAAAATATTTATATGCATAATCTCCTTTAATACAACCAAAATAAGAAGTTTCAAGAGTAACAACATTTTCAATATCACATTCTTTAAATAAATTAATTCTCCCAGTTCCTTCTTTAAATTTTGGCATAGAAAAACCACTTTTTTCAAATGAAATAATAGTACTTTTTTTAGCAGTAGAAAAAGGAAAAAATTTACAAGATGAAATATCATCTTTATGATTAGCATAAAAAAATGAATTAAAAGCACCAAAATGACCATGAAAATCAATAATATGATTTACTTTTCTTTGATTATTAAATTTAATAATTAAATTTTTAGCAAAGTAAATTTCAGGATGTAAAAATTCATTAGGATTAGACCATCTTCTATTTAAATCACATCCAGCTAATGAAGTTCTAGTATTTCCAGCAATGACACCATCTACATTAATCATAGGAATAATTTTAAATATTATATTATCTCTTAAATACTTTGCTTCATCTGATTCACTCATTAAAAATTCAATAGCACCATTTAAAGCCCATGAACCTACTGTTTCACTTGGATGTTGTCTTCCTATTAAAACTACACCTTCTTTCTTTTCTGAATTAAGTTTTAAATTATCAAAATTTTGTGAATTATTCATATTATTATTTAAATTTGAAAATGAGTTATTTATTGTTATGTAATCTATATCATTTCCACTTAGTGTTTGACATAATGTATTTCTGTGAAAATATGGATATTTGGAATTTTCATATTTTTGATATTCATTTAATTGTCTCATTAAATCTGTATATGTATATGGGATACAATTTGCAAAATATATCTCGTCATTATCATATGGAAATGTGAAATCATATGATAATGTGTAAAAATATTGTCTTTTTCCATTAAAAAATCTATATAATGAATTTTTGAAATATTTTACTTCTTCTATTGTGTGATGCCAACCTATATTTTTTTCTTCGTTTAATTTTTTTGAATAAAACCATATTTTTAAACCATTTGAATATCTAGTTTTTTTTCTTAATAAATTCATAATTGAAAAATTTACTTTTTTATTTTTTTTTGTATTTGTTACTCTAAAAAAAAACCATTGTGTATATCCAGTTGTATTTGTATCATTATGTAAAAATAATTGATATTTTTCTATTTCATTAAAAGATTCATCATCATAATAAGGACTATCTGTTAAATATGCTAATTGTAAATTTCCACTTTCAAATCTACTTTCAAATATTAATATTAATTCAGATTCTAAATTATTATTTTTTATTATATCATATGTATCTGATTCAATTGATTGAACTAATGATTTTTTTTTATTTTTTTTCTTTTTTTTACTTTCATTTTCTCTTAAATTTACAATATTTTCAACAGTAACTCTTCCTTCTTTTTCAAATTTATCTTTTGAAAAAACACATTTTTTTAATAATTTATGTGAATTAATATAAATATCAAGAGGTTGATCTTTTTCAGTACATATTATTTTTTCATTTTTTGTTAAAGTAAATTCTTGAGTTTTTGAAGTTTTATAATCAAATGGGGATAATGTAATATAAATATTATTTCTTCCAAATTTAGGAGGATTTAATGGAATTGATTGACGTTGAATTAAAGGATCAGGTGGTGGAATTAAATAACTTTGAATATTTAATGTTTGGAAATTAAAATTTTTTGATGGAAAATGTTTATAAAATGTATTAGATAGTATTTTATTATTATATTCCATTTTTTTTTATTTTTTAAGGTATTTCTTTTTATTTAATTATTATATAATTTAATTGTTTGAAAAAAATAATATTAAATTATAATAATTTTATTTATTAATACAATTTCTTTTTTTTAAGCATTATTTTTTATATGAAAATTGAAGTTGTCTATTTGTTTCTGGGAATATATTATTATTTTCATTTAAATTTTGATAATTAATAACTCCATAAATATTTGATTTATTTGTATTATCATTTCTCCAATCTGCAGTACTATTATTTCTTATATTATATCTATTATCAAATATTTCAAAAATCATATTTAAATTTAATTTTTCAATAACGCATTTACCAAAAACTTCTAAGTAAAAATTTGGATTTTCATTTTGTTTTTTTATTTGTTCTTCAATAAATTTTTTATCTTCTGCCCAACTTGGAATAAATTTAAAAGAATCTATTTCATCATTATATTCTGTATCACTTCCTGATTTTTCAGTTATTGAATAATCTTTTTCAGTATAATTTTTTAAATATTCAGTTTTTAGAATTTTTGTTTCTTTTTCATTTCCAGATGAAAGTAAATTGATAAAAACTTTAGTTTTATAATTCTGATTTGTATGAAAATTATTATTTGATATATTTTCTATTGGTGATTTTATTTTTGTTAAATCTATAAATTCTGATATATTATTCACTGGTTCCAATTTTTTAACTGGAATTTGGAATTTTGGTGTTGTAATATTAGGAATTTTTGATATTGTAAATTCATCATTATTATTATTATTTAATAAGTTTTTAAATTGAAGATTTGTTTTTGTATTTTCATTATCTATTTTATTAATTATATTATTATCATTTTCTTTTATATTATTAATATTTTTATTTTTTTCTATATTTTGATTATTATTAATAAGAGTATTTGGTATAATTTGAAATAAATTTTTTGGACTTTTTAATTTTTGAAATGAAGTTTTTAAGGGTTCTTTATGATTTGAACCTATTATTAATTGATTGTTACTTATTTTTGTATTATTAGATGTTAATGCTGAAGATATTGTAATATTTCTTAATGTAATTAAATTATTTGAATCATCTTTTTCATTATTTTTATTATTAATATTTTCATTATTTAAATTAATATCATTACTTTCAATTTTAGTAATGGTGAGTTTTTTAATAGAAATAATATTTTCTTTTTCTTTTTTTTCATTAAGTTCATTGTTATTTTGTTTAACATTTAAATTTTGATTACTATTATTTAATTTTTGTATAAATTCATTTTTATCTTTTTCTTCTCTACTAGGTTGTTCAATTATTGTTCCTAAACTAAATACTTTTTTATTACTTGAATTTAATTCATTTATATTTGAATTATCTAATTTTTTTTCTTTATTATTATTTCCTTGAATATTAATTTGAAATTCACTCATTTCTGTTATATTATTATCTTTTTTTATTATTTCATCATCTGAATTTTTTCTTTTGTTTTTTATTAAATTATCTAATAAATTATTTAAAGTTTTATCTTCAATTCTATTTCTCATTTTAATAATTTTAGGAAAATTTTGACTAAATTTTTCAATATTTAATTTAATATTATCAGAAATTGAAAATTCTTTTAAATTTATAAAATTATTTTTTGTATTTTTTGCTTGATTTAAAATTTCTTTTTGCTGATTAATCCATATTTCAAATGAATTTGCTAATTTCTCATTTACTAAATTAATTAAATTAAAATCTTCATTTAAAGTCATAAAGCAATCATGAGTTAAAGATAATGAAGATAGTAATTTTTTATTTTCATATTCTTCATTATTTAAAAGTAAAGTTTTTTTATTTAATTCTTCCATAATTTTTAAACTTATTTAAATTTAATTTAATATATTTTTTTATATTATTTTTTATTACATTAATACTCTATCATAAAATTAATTAATTAAATAAAAAATGATTAACCAAAATTTTTCAACCTATAATAATTATTCAAATCGTGAAAATTATCATTTAATAAATAATTTTAAATTTAATAATAAAATATCAATAAATCCAATACCTAAAATTATAAATACAAATCCAAATATTAAAACTCCAAGTCTTACTCAAGAAAATAAATTACCCACTTCAAAATTATTTTTTAATAACGACATGAAAAATATTAAAGGATTAAATAATAGAAATCCTAATATTTCAAATAACTTCAATAATATAACACATACATTAGAAAATAAATCAATTAATTTTGATATTTCAAAAAATATAAATTTTTCAAAAGATTTATCAGAAATAAATAATGAGAATAATTCTTCTAAAAATATAAGTATTACAACAAATACAAGTTCAATTCCACAATTTAATCCAATTAAAATTAAAAATTTATATGGACCACAAATTAGAAGTCAAAGTCATAATAATAATAATAATAATAATAATAATAAATCAATTGTATCTATTAATAATAATAATACCAGTATTCATAATAATTTTCAATTCTTATCAAATAATGATCAAAAAATCTCTGGGATTTCAGTTCAAGATAATTATATTATATTTTTACAAAAACAATTAGATGATTCTGTTAAAAAAAATAAAGAATTGATTTTAATGTATAAAGAAATTGAAAAAACGTGTGAAAAATTGAGTTTAGAAAATAGGAAATTAAATTTAAGATTAATTGAAAATGAAAATAAATTTAATGAATTTAATTTAAAAAATGAAGAATTAGTGTTGAATAATAAAAATATTCAAAATGAATCAAATAAAAAAGAAAATGATTTACAAAATAAATTAAAAGAAACTCAAGAAGAATGTGAAAAATTAAAAATCTCATTGAATGATTATGAAGAAAAAAATAAAGAATTAAAACAAAATTTATTAACAATGTCAAATAAATTAACAGATTCAATAAATAAAGATACAAATATGTTTGAAAAAGAATTAAATTTATTAAAGAATCAAAATGAAATATTAACAACAAACCTTTTATCAAAAAATAAAAATTTAGAAAATTTACAAAATGAAAATTCAGAATTAACAACAGAAAATAGAATTTTAAAAGATCAAATTGAAGATTATAAAAGTAGATATAATCATTTAAAAAATTCAATGAAAACTCATAAAACTTTTTCAAGAATAAATTCAAATGAATCAAGAGATTCTGCATCAATAACAGAAATTATGAATTTAACAACTGATGAAAGAAATAATTTAATATATAAAAAAAAGTCTTCAAGTGAATATAGTGTTTATAAATTTAAAAATAATAAAACTCCAAAACAAATTGAAGAGATTAAATTAAAAATTCCTTTTTCAAGTTCAAAAAGTAATCCTAAAATTAAGGAAATACCAATTAGATATAATGATTTTTTAGATTGTGAAAATGACTTTTTTAGAAAAACTATTAATGATAAAAATAGTAATAATTATAAATTTAAAAGTGCTGAAATAAAAGATTTATTAATTAAAAGTGATATTTTAAATCAAACTTTAAAAAATTATGAAACATTTAATTTTATTATAAATAATCTTGAAAAAAGTATATTTAATATTGATAATGAATCTAATTTAATTAAATTTGATATTAAAACAACAAAATTTTCAAAAATAAATTTATTTAATAATCCATATATTAAAATATATGATAATTATGAAAATGAATTTTCATATGAAGGTTCAATAATATTAAATACTTTAAATGGAATATTTATTTTAACTGGAAAAAAAACAGATTTACTATATTATTATAATGACCAAAATAAAACAATTAGAAAAATATGTCAATTTAAAAATTGTCATAGTAATGGTACATTATTTTTAGATAATAAAAACAAATCAATAATAGTTTTTTCAGGAAAATTTAATAAAAAAGTAGAATATTTCTTATTTGAAAATGGAAAAATAAATGATTATCCAGAATTAAATATAGAAAGAGCAAATGCAACATATTCATTAATAAATAATAAATTATATGCTTTATTTGGTTTTTGTTGTCCAATGAATTCATATAATCAAACAATAGAATATATTGATTTTAATTTAATGGATTCTTGGAAATATATTTCAATTAATAAAAATCAAGATAATATTAATTTAAATCTTCATTGTATATCTAGTTTAAATATTGAAGGAAGTAATTCAATTATCATTTTTGGTGGAATAAGAGATGAAGAAATATTTTTTGATTCATTTTTGACTTTTAATTCAGATAATAACTTAATTTCAAAAATTATTATTAAAAATAAGCAAAATTATACTTGTATTTTTACCAAAAATTCAAATTTTATTAAAATTGATAATAATAATTTATTAATTGATGACAATAATAATATTCATGTCATTGATAACAATTTACATTTTAGTATTTTTAAATATAAAATATAAATTTTAATAATCCACAATTAGGAAATTTTTTTAAAAAGATTAATTTTTCTTATATTTAAATAATTTTATATTAATTCTATTTTTGATTATCAAAATAAACAGTTGTATTATTATCATTATATGATATTTTATTAATTGAATCAATATTAACTGAAATTATATTTAAATTTTCTTCAATTAATTTAAATTCATCTAATTTTTTATTTAATTCTGATATAATTTCATTTTTAATGTTTTCATTTTCATTAGAAGAAGAAACAAAAGAAATAATCTTTTGTAATTTATCTTTTGAAGCATTTAATTTTTCTAATTTAATATTTAATAATTTATAAATATCTACTTCATTAACTTCATCAGACAAATTAAACATTGCACAAAATTTTTTAAAATCAACTATATTTCCTTTTTTTGCTTTAATTAATTCAACATTTTCCATATCAAAATTAGTTAATCTTGCTTTTTCATGAAATTTAATTGGCTTTTTTTCTTTACTTTTTGGAATTTTTTTAACTTTTGGAACTTCAAAATTAATATTATGAGTCAATTCTGGATTAACTATAATATTTTTTAATCTTTCTTCTTCTGTTATTTTTTTTATTGCCTCTATTGCTTCATTGTTTAATGTTTGTTTATTTACTTTTGATTCTTTTAAATATTTAAATTTTTGATATGAATTTATAGTAAAAGATTCTGTTCTTGCTCTCATTAAATTAAATGAATAATATCAATTTTATTAATTTACATTTTTTAAATTAAATTATAATTTTTATTTTAAAAAAAATAAATTCTTTTTTTTTTTAAAAGTTATTATTTTATTTTTTATGGAAGCAAAAAAAGAAAAAAATGAATTTAAAATAATAGTAGTTGGTAATAGTGGAACAGGAAAAACATCATTTGTAAGAAAATGGATAAAAAATCAATTTGATGAAAATTATAAAGCAACAATAGTTTCAGAATTTCAATATAAAATAATAGAATATAAAGGAAAATATTATAAAATACAATTATGGGATTTAGCTGGTCAAGATTTAAATTCATGTATAACTAAAATTTTTGCAAGAAATTCACATGGTTGTATAGTATTTACTGATATTACTGATGAAAAAAGTTTAAATGAAAGTATAAAATGGAAAAATTCAGTTGATGATATTTCAAAATTTATTGATGGTGATTTTTTACCTTCTGTTCTTGTTCAAAATAAAATTGATTGTATTGATGAAAGTGAATATAATATTTTTGATGATAGAATTAATGATTTTTGTAATAAAGGTATTTATATTCATTGTTTTAAAACTTCTGCTAAATTAGGAATTAATGTTAATGAATGTATGATGTATTTAATTGAAAATGTTATTAATAGATTTGATAAATTTAATAAAGAAGGAAAAAAAATTTTGTATAAAGAAAGGAAAAGTATTGTTTTACAAAAATCTCAATTTAATGATGAAGATGATGAAATGGGAGATTGTTGTTAAAAATAATAAATGTTTTATAATAAATAATTAATTTAAAATAATAATTTATTATATAGTATTTATAAAAACAATTGAAATTTTTTAATTATTACTTTAATATAAACTTTTACTTTAAATATTTTTTTTTAAATTTTTAAAAAATTATTTTTAATTAAATAATATATAAGTTTAAATATAGATATAAAAATTAACAATTATTAAATTAATAATACTTATATTATTAATTTATATTTATAACATTAATCAAATTTTATAATATTCTAAATAATTAATTATAGTATTTTTTAAAATATAAATATATATATAAATCATGTAAAAAATAAATTTAATAAATGGAAGGTAGATATCAATTTGAAAAAAAAATAGGAGGTGGTAACTTTGGAGAAGTATTTTTAGGTAAATTAAATGTAGCAATAAAAAGAATACAAAAAAAATTAATTCAAGAAGAAAATTTATATGAAGAATTAGAAAGAGAAAGAGACATATTAACAAAATGTCAATCTGAAAATGTTGTAAAGTTAATAGATTTTGTAGAATCAAAAGATTATTATGATATAATTCTTGAACATTGTGATTCAGATTTAAAAACAATATTAAAAAAAAGAAAAGAAGGATATTCAATTCCAGAAATAAGAAATATAATGAATCAATTAAATAATGCATTTAAAGTACTAGAAGCAAATAATATAATTCACAGAGATATAAAATTAGAAAATATATTAGTTAAATATTTAGATTATTCAAATAAATCAGAAATGTTAATTAAATTAGGAGATTTTGGTTTAAGTAGACAATTTTTTGGTTATATTGATACTTCATTTTGTGGTTCTCCTGAAACAATGGCTCCTGAAATTTTAAATGAATTACCTTATAATAATAAAGTTGATTTATATTCTATTGGTATGGTTATGTATGAATTATATTATAAAAAATTTCCTAAATTTAATAAAAATTATATTCCTAATGAATTACCAGATGATGAAAATTTTAGAGATATACTTGAAAAATTATTAAAAAAAAATCCTGATGAGAGATTATCTTGGAAAGAATATTTTATTCATCCTTTTTTTTTAGATATGAAACATATAAATGTAATAGTAATGGGAAGGAAAGGTATAGGAAAAACAACATTAATAAAAGCAATATTAAAAGAAGATATAGTACAAGATGATATGTATAATTATACAATTTATGAATCAAAAGAACAAAGATTTAGATTTTTTGAAATAAATGGTTTTGATGAAAATGATTATACTTTTCAAAATTGTATGGATGATATAAATAGATTAGTAGATTTTCAATTAGAAACAAAAGAACCTGAAAATTATATTCATATTATTTGGTATTGTTTACATGAAGAAAAATTTACACATCAAGAACAAAAAGATTTAGATTCATTTAAAGATTTTTATTCTAATGATAAATTACCTATTTGTTTAATTCATACTTTTACTATTAATCGTTCTCCAATAGGAAGATTTTTTAATAGGATTATTAGAAAAAATGATAATGTTGTTATTTGTAAAGTTTTAGCTAAAGAATTTGAACTTAAAAATGATAAACAAGATGAAATTTATTCTCCTTTTGGAGTTGATTATTTATTAAAAAGAACTTTGGGTAAATTAAAAGATATTGTTAAAGATGAAGAAAATGAAACATATTTACCTTTACAAAATGAAAGAAGAAAACATAAAGATTCTTTTTTTTCAATTATTGAACAAGTTCAAAATTTGTTGGTTAAATAAAATGTTAATATATAAATGGGTATTTTGATTTTCAGAATATATAGTTATTATGGTAGTATTATTAATAATTGATTTAAATATTATTATTATTATTTACAGTTTGTTAACAAATTAGAATAAAAATGTTATTTATTTTTTTTTTCATTTTATTTTTATAAATTATAATTTTATAAAATTAAAAATATATTAAATATTGAATTATGAATGTAAGAAATTTTATTTTTTACTTTTGATTTTATTTATTTAGAATCTTTCTTTTAATTCACCAAATATTTCTCAAATAATGCAAGAATTAACTCAAACACTTCAAAGTTTAAAAAATCAAAGAGAAGTAATAAATAAAGATATTGAAAATGGAGAAATGATGAAAATGAAAATTCAAGATAAATTAAATTCTTTTATGGATGAATTAGAAAGAATTAATCAATCTTTAGAACAAAAAACTCAAGTTTTAAGTGTTTATGATAAAATATTATCAGACTCTGATTCTGCATATAATAAAATTGTTCAAAGTACAGAAGCCTTATATAATATGGTAAAAAATGAAGAAAAGAAAGTTACTATGAATAGACAAGGTTATACTTCTACATTTAATAATAATAATCTATAATTATTTTTTTATTTAAAAAAATATTTTATATTTTATATTTACTTTTTTAATTTTTTTGATATTCAAATAATAAAAAATAAATAATTTATTTTTATTTTAATTGTAAACAATAAAAACTGGATTTGGTCGAATTGGGG
>Ga0256407_10003857_pt1 | contig 25931 bp, 28 predicted proteins | sample RumenRJG_04DNA_FD_193489 | JGI IMG/M metagenome (GOLD analysis project Ga0256407, IMG submission 193489) | Bovine rumen microbial communities from Lethbridge, Alberta, Canada - RJG_04 | ecosystem: Host-associated > Mammals > Digestive system > Stomach > Rumen | place: Canada: Alberta... | reverse complement strand
ACCAAAGCGGTGAAAAAACTCTTTACCATTAACTGAAAAAACTGCTTACCGTAGGGAGAAAAAACTCCTTACCGTGAAGGGAAAAAACTGCTTACCATACCAGAGAAAAAAGTGCTTGACTTTTGCACTGGCAAGTTTAGGAATATGCGAAGCAGGTTCCGGTTCGTTATGACCTGTCATAATGAGAAACTTGCCCTTTATCCCCCGGACTACGGACTACAGACTACCAACCGCATAAGATGAGGGTGAAAAGGTGGTCTTGCGGCTTTGCCGGGGAAGAGACCTGTCATTAAAGTATAGGGATGAGATACCGTTAAGGTTAAGATAATCTTACATTATCCAATAGACTAAGACAGGTCTCTTTCACGGAAAAACCGCCACGGCAGTATTTTTGCCGTGCCTGTACATTATGGCGAAATACCGCCTGACCGGGTAACATAGTCCGACAAAAACCGGGATAACTTTCCCTCTTTTCATTTTTCCTGACATACATGACTGTAAATATATAAAAGGGGCTATTTCGTGCGTTTTATCCTGCATACATGTATGTAAATAATCAGGCTATTTTTTACATAACAGTTAGTAAAGTGTAAAGTTATGAAGCACAGTATCCATCCTGTAATGGGAAATACATCCTGTTATGACGATTAGAGAGGAATAGCAGTTCAAAATGTATAATAAGTTCTTGTTATATTTATTTCCCTTTTCTGGCAATCCCCGTCCGTTTAACAACCCTGGAAAGCCTTGTCCACATTTATAAATATCTCATCTATTCTTCCATAGGATTATCTACTCCGAGGTTCTCATAATAATTATCAAGCCTATCCCTGTGAACCCTGGACTGGTTAAGACGGTCAGCATAATCTTTATTTGAGAATACATTTTCCTGCCTGATAGTCAAAGAGTCTTTTCTCAAGCATAGTGTAATCCATGGAAGTTCTGCAAACATTTTTCTGATAATAGCATTTGCTTTCTGAGGGGACATCTTCTGACTCGTGAAATAGCAGGAGCCCTGTTTATCGTCCTTATTATCAAACCCCTTTTCCTTCAGATATGCCCCTATATCATACCACCCGTGCTTATATGATTTCTTTCCGTAATACTTTTTTACATCCTGGTCAACGAGGTCAAATGAATACTCCCAGTAAAACTTATCATCAGGCATATGAGCACCTGACTCCCATTTCCCGTTCCACGTCAATCATATTGCTGAACATACCGTTATCCTCTGTATTCCAGGTGAGGACATATTTCATGAACCAGGGGGTCTCTTCAAGGATGCTGATAAGGTAACTCTCATCGCCGAACTTTGTAGTTGACAGGGTATGCTCTGTATTTCCATCAGTATCAGTCGTGACCTTTTCTATCCTGTAGCTGTCAATATCTTTAACTATATCTGCGAGCTCCTTGTCTCTGGAACCAAGACCATCCTCAAAGAGTTTTGCATTATTAAGTTTAATATACATCTTGAACATATATTATTCCTCCTGATGCCCAAAACTATACCATAAACCGGGAGAAATATCCCGATTTTGCCAGTTAATAATCCTTACATGAAAGAAATGTGGGAAAGCTGCATCCCTGATATTGGCATGTCAATGCGACCGAACAAATACATCAAAACATATTACACGTTCCATCCCTATAAAACCACCGCATTTTCTTCTCCATATCCTGAAGGAATACATTTAACTTATTATACTTAGCGAATATTTAATAAATTTACGCTAACGTTTTCTTCCCTTTATCAATCTTTCTTTTATGCGTTTTCCCTGTCAAAGCTCTTTTTATACTTTCACCGGCTTCTATCCTCTGTTTATAGACATCCTTAGATACACCATATACCTTACACATAGCAGATATGGAAGAATAATCATTTCCCAGATGGTCTTTAATCCTTCCTATGCGTTTTTTGCTAAAAATCTTATCTTTGGAACAGTTCTTTCTTTTTATCCGGTTATAAATGGTTCCATAATTTACACCATTTTTTCGACAACAATCAGCAAAGGAGTCATACTCAACACCGCCAATGGTTATCTTAGCATGTTTTTTCAGATATTCATCCATATCCCTTTGAATAAACCTTATTATCTTATTCTTTTTGACCTTACCAGAGTACTTCTTATATTTATAATATACAAAGAATCTGAAAGATGATAAATCTACGTCAAGTTCTCTACATAAAGAAGCAATACTATCATAATCTTTATCGTTATATCTTACTTTACAACCATTGTCATAATAAGGCTTGTGTCCCTTTTGAAACATAGCTTTATCCTTTATCAATTTTGACGATTAGTAACGATTTCTACCATCTATCAACCATGCTCTGTCTATCTATCAAAACTATTTCCTATTATAACATATCAACACCAAAGCCACGTTATAAAAAAACTCCTGCATCACTGCAAGAGCCTCTTTATATAAAAAACCTATGTATTAAATTCAAGAACCAGTATTATCAAAAACTTATAGTAAGTATCTTATCCAGCGTTTCCTTAACAACCTCGTAATCAAGCATATTATTCCAACGTTCTTTCCTTGAACAATTCTTCCAGTCACTCATTGTTATCGTGGATATTCCCCAGCTGTTTACCATTTCAATAGCCTTCGACCCTTTTAAACCATCAAGAGCGGGTATATGATATTTTCTTTCAGAAACATCTTCAGATTTTTCCTTATATCATGAAGCTGATTGATGCAACCAATGAGCATACATCTGACCAGAGCCGTGGTATAAGCGGCATGATAAGGGCTTGTTACCTTCGATGGTTCAGCATCTACCCTTCCCATTTTCTGAGCGTTATAACGGGTTTTGGGGCTTACATTCTGTGCTGTTTTACCATAACAGGAATTTACCATGGTCTTCAAACTCTTTTCAACAAGAGGATTATCCTTATATACTTTCTTAGCCATCATCCTATCCTGTACCAGGTGTGTAACTGCATATGCAAGACTTTGCGAGAGTTTACCATCATCTCTTTCAAGTACATGGCAGGTAAAACCACGGAATATTTTTATTCTTGCACCAAGCTTTAATGCAAGGTACATATCAGGTCCTGTCATATAAATCTGTCTCCCATGCCTGGGATATATATTCATCCCTCCCTTGACCGGAACAGGAATGTTCGGACAGTAGCAGTCATCAGGGAAGTCAAAATCCCCAACAGCCACAGCAGGGATAATAGGATTAGGCAGGTCCTGCAGGGAAAGCTCATAATTTCTTGGAAAATCTCTTACATTCTTCGACCAGTCAATATCCACTATGTTAGCCATAGCGGTAGGATATGCATTCTGAAGGTCAAAATCCGTTGTATAATCCGTTATCCAACCAATGAAAAAGGACGTGTTAAACCCACCGACATAAGCCTCCTCAAAATATTCAGATACCAGTCTTGCATCCGGATTATCTCTTATAGCAACATAACGGGTCGATTTCAAAAATTTCATGACTTCATCCTTGCCAATCCCCTTATATATTCCTTCATCCAGCAATTCCAATCCCCTAAATATCCTATCAAAATCAGCTTTCTTTGATATCCCGAGATATTCCTTGATACTATCACACATAGCTGAAGCGGCAGCACTTGATAAAGTTATCGGCACGGCGTGATTACGCTGGAATAATTCTGAACAGAAAGAAACAACTATATCAGCATCATTCATTGCATACTCATAGTATTCAACAGGATTACTGATAGCAAAGTTCGACATATGCTTTATAACATTGTCTGGAAGTTCTATTTTAGGCCTGTTAATTATATTTCCAAGAGCCGCTAAGCTTTTATTATCAGCAGGGGTAAGACCACGTGTATCCCTAACAGAAAGATTTACAAGCCAATAATAATTCCTGTCCTTATCATTTGTTACAGGGAAAAACAGGTCTTTGACAGTCATCCATCCTCCCTGTATCTCCCCTAAAGAACGCAGGATATCTACATCATATTTTGACCTGCGGAACACGGAAATATCTGCTTTCCCTGTATGACAGATGAGTGTGATAGGTATAAAACTGTCACGCATTGCTTTATTATCAATTACTTTGAATGGGTCGTGACCTTTCCAAGGCTTATCCTTATATACGATTTTACTTTTTAAGACAAGGGGTAAATCAGGAAGATAACACTTCCTTAAATCAGATAATATATCAGCTATACAGGTCTTAAAAGATACCTTACCACCATCTTTCGTAACTACCTGGTATCTGGGGTCTATAAGAAAGAAATACCGTATCAGATTTCCACCTATATCTATAGTCATCTGTAAAGATAATACACGGTGTTCATCATAACGAGAACTTCTTGAAACAGTCTTAAGTGCTTCTTCTATTTTACTTGGTTTTGCTTTAAGGGGTGATGTTATTTTAGAATTATCAATCTTAAGTTTACGGTGTTCATACTGTAGCTCAGTATCAAAACCAATGTTTATACTCATTTTGTCAGACTGAATAGACCTAAAAGATGGTATAACATCAGTAATACTTCCAGACTTCCGGATATCAAGGGGTGTAAGGAAGGGCTTGGGGTAAGAACCTGAAACGGTGTCATTTGACAATTCTGTCTGACATAATGGTAAAATGACACCGTTGGCTTCCGCCATTGTTTTATCTGGGTTTTCAGGTACTTGGATTTTACCCGACTTTGAAATCTGGGTAAAATCTTCTGACACCACAACTTCTTTAAGAAGTGTGTATTCCTCCCTGCCTTTCAGGTATTCACATCCATGTTTTATAAGTCTCTCTACAATCATGTTATGCTGGTCCATAGTCCAGACCGCATCACCTGAAAAGGTAGTATTAGCATCTTCATTTGTATAAGCGGCAGATACTGTATCCGCTATAATCATATTATTTTTCATCTTATATACCTCCGTGAAAAAAAAAAGATTTTTAATTTCTGAAGATATATGTTTGAAAAATTCTCTTATATCATTTGAAATAGAGTTTTAATAAACAAAAAGATGTTTTTAATCATTCAGTAAAGGTAAATAAACGCTGTATTTATAAGGGTTTTCAACGAAATATTTAATTTTTTATAAACTCAGTAATTTCTTATTACTTTTGTATTCACATCATTATCATTCTCAAGATTTTTTTAATGTCTTTCTCTAAAACAAAAGAGACTCTTGAACTTATTTCAAATGATTTCATGTCCAAGAGTCTCAGTATTTTCAGTATAAACTTAGATTTTTAATAGAAATAATTATTATTTTTTTTATCAAGATAGGTATTTATTAAAATTTTTCTGACATATATATATATGAGAATGTTGGAGGTTTTATAAATGGATATGTGTAAAGATAATAATATGAGTCTTTTTTCAGAGAACGGCTATCAGGACCTTTTATTCTTAGCAACAGTACTTCATCAGAATGAAACTGACAAAGACTTTGATTATGATTTTATGGTCAGCTTTCTTTCTGAAAAATACGCTGTTCCGGAACAGTTCCTGAACGAGATAGGACATGTATTTTACAGGTATATGGAAGAAGAAGGGGGGTTTTTAAAATGAAGCGCATATTCAAATAACTTTTTTTATGATTAACAGATTCTGTAAACAAAACAATTTAAAAATAAGGAGATAAAATTATGTATAAAAATAATAAAGATATTGTTTCATGCATCCAGGAAAAAGAACGCCTCAAAGAAAAACTATCCAGTCTGCCTTTCCGTTTACCAAATTTAGCTGCCATGATTTATTACGAAAAAAAACTTCCTATGTCCACAAAGAAATTTTGCAATTTATCGAGTAAAGAAGTTTCTGAATTTCTGGGGGGTATTCTGGGTTTTGATAAAGAGTTCATTATGGATTGCGCAAATGCTCTGAAGCGATATCTTGAAAGAATGGAATATTTTGAGGAAATGGAACAGCATTATGGTTGTTCTGCTCTAGAATATCATTATGAACAAATAATTGAGGAGTAATAAGTTTATGAATAATTATCAAGATTTGATGGCATGGAAAAAAGCCATGGACCTCGTAGAGGAAACATATAAACTTGTTAAGCGGTTACCTGCAGAAGAGCGTTTTGCACTTGCTGACCAGATGAGGCGCTGCAGTACCAGTATCGCCAGCAACTGTGCGGAGGGTTCTGGTAAAGGCTCGACTAAGGATTTTATTAAATTCCTCTACATTAGTCAGGGCTCCCGTAGAGAATTAGAGACACAGCTCCTAATATGTGTAAGGGTCGGTTATCTGACAGAGGATGATATCGCAAAGGCATTGAGCCTTTGCGAGGAGACAGGGAAGCTGTTGACGGGGCTGATTAGGAAGTTGAGTAGTTTGTAGTTTCCATGATAAACGCTATGCCCCATCGTGAACATTTTACCTCTACTCGCGCAAATGATACATCTCTACAAACTACCAAACTGTTGTCCTACTCTACCACACCTATACCGTCCGATTAACAACCCTATCCTAAAAACGAAAAGCCTATGCGTTTCCGTATAGGCTTTTTCCGTTTTCTGTCCAGAATTACAGGCGCTAAAAAAAATCATTCACATGAACGAAAAGGAAATAGCGTTCACAAAATATTTTAGCTATGTTACAGCGAGAGTATCAATGCTTTTATTCTTCCGCCAGCTTATTCAGCTCTTGTATTTTTTCAATTACAGAATGGTCTTTCTGGGACATCCCGCCACTGAATATTCTGTAATACATATTGGCCTGCTCTGCCATCATTTCTTCTGCACTCTTTCTTCTCACCTGTCTGTCCGGAGTTATCTCTATATACGGCGGAAGGTATCCCAGTTCCTTGTACATCTTCATCGCTTCCTCATAACTCATTATACTATTACTCATATAGTTCTTCTTTCTGCCCTCGTAACCTCCATGGCGGGTTAATATATATTGTATCTGTTAATTTCCTGCATCTTTTTGGTTCTATTCGTATTTTGAGAAATCTCTTGCTGAATTCTCTATGGTGGTCTTGATTTTATCTGTGTTTTTATTATCTTCATACTCTAAAAATCACCTACGTGAACGAAAAGGAAAGAAGACTTTACCGACAAGTATATATTTCCTGATAAGCATGTATCTATGCGACTGCAGAGGATTTACAAGATAATCACTTCCCTATTGCCTTTCCTTAAAGACCTTTCATTTTCATCAGGTCCTCATTCCAGTCCTTATTTTCAGGGATGATAAATCTGATATTAGGATTTTTGTTCCTGCATTCTTCTCCGGCTTCATCGTTATCTACAGCAATAATTATTGAATTATCCGTCAGACACCACTCTGTTTTCAGATTATCAATTGCTCCGAGTTTTCCTGCGCCTCCTATAGATACATACATAACGCCTATAGGTTCCTCTTTTATTCTGTGCAATTCGTATAGGGAAATAGCGTCCATTGCTGCTTCACAAATATAGACCCCTTTTGCATCCTCTGTCTTATAGAAATACTGTGATTATTCTTCGGTCTCAGGCAGTCACGTTCAATTTCAAAATCATCAGGATAGTTTTCACGTAAAAAACTGTATAAATCAGCATTACGCGCTTCCCACATTTGCTCTTTCGTAAAATGATTCATTTTCTTCTCCTTTCACTGGGGAGAGTAAAGCATATTACTCATCCCCAGCTTAAACATTTCACTCTTGTCTTCTTCAGTACGGGCCTTCAGGTCTTAAATAAAATAATCGTTTTCATCCTCTTTATCTTCGATTTCTTCACCTGAAAATTCTTTAATTTCTTCAGGGTCACCCACTGAACCTTCTGATAACTCTGTCTCTTTACCTGAAGCTTCTGTTAACTCAGATTTTTCTTCAGGAAAATTCCATTTCTCCTTTTTCATTTCAATACTCCACTGAAATTTATATCCTTTGACTCTCATTCCTGAAGTATCTCTCTCCTTCAGATAATTACCTCCATCTAGTGTTAACTTAATCATCTGACACTTTTTCAAGTCATCACAGATAGGTTCAAGTACTTTTTTTTCAAAATTGCTTCTGTCAAAGCCGCCTTTCTTTCTCATATAGGAACCCGGTCCATCCTGAGGCATAGAAAAAAGAGTCTTGAACCTCTTTATACCAATACCGATTGAATTGACCTCGGCTGTATTAAAGGACATATACCTGAAGTATTCGTAAAGTATTGCTGAGTTAATGTTCCGCATCCTGAAGATGTCTCCCGTACTCATTATCAGATAGTTTCCAGCCTGAAGGTTTCCGAAAAGCTTTCTGCCATCTTCTGTAAAACTTATTATGATTTTTTCTACTGGAGAGAATTCAACTGTATCTATTATCGTGGTTTTTTCGCCGGATAAATTCCACTCATTGTCTCTGTACTCAATTTCACTATGGGTTGCTATTTTCGCTATCTTTTTTTTGATAATATTTGTTCTGTTCCCAGACTTTGTTTTTATTCCAAAAGCATTTGCTAATAACTTTTTATCAAGTACAACTGCATCTGGCATTGGTTTCCTAAAATCCACTTCTGTTAAGGCATACGCCAACGCTTTCATCTCACAAACGGTAAAATGCTTTGCGGCTTTTGCAAAATCCTTTGAAACTGCGAAGATGCCGTTCCATACCTTGAAGTCCGGTATCCTTATACTGTTTTGCGCCTTATACGTTTCAGGCAAAATAGTCTCATCAATAAAATCATATGCATCTGTATTCATATTAAAAATCTCCTTATATCTGAAATAATATGTTTCACTACCTGGAAAAAATGGTCTCTGTCTTCTTGACTCTATATAACTATCATCTCAGGTATTATCCTTTCCTCCTTTCCCGGAGTATCAACTCCTTTTCTCTCTGAGACAGATATCGAAAATAGGAACCACTATACATATGTATGACTTTTTAACTAAGGCATATGACATTAAATGGAACCTCTTATTTTGCCCATACAGAGGTTTTGACTTGTTGACAGGGGATTTGGCGAATCTGGATTCATTCCATCCATATGAGGCATATATGACGTGTTAAGGATATGTATTTGATGGAGCTATGGATTATCATTGAAACGTGAAATTAAAAATAATAGATATGGAATATTCTGCTCAGAGTAAAAGGAAAAATACATGATACGATTTCTATTTCAAAACCACCATACTAAAAGGTCACATACTACACATCGGTTAGACACATCTAACTCGATTGCTGATATAGGTATTAAAATACTGTCCTTTTTTTCTTCGTTCACGTAGAAAAAATTTTTTCCCCTTATACGAAGTATAATATCTTCGATATAGTTAAATTGATAATATTGTTATTATGTTTATATATATTCTGCTACAAAATACCACTTATCATAGCGACTAGTCTGTATGTCTTATTCTTTCTAAAATGGATGTCTGACTACGACCTTTTTAATACCGACTGCGACAGAACAATATTGTGTTTGCCTTCTGGTTTGAAATCACCCACGTCTGAATGATACCTTCGTACTGTCCTGTATGAATACAAAAATAAATCTCTATGCGACCGGTTATATCAGTGCTCATTTTTCTGTTTCCGGCTGTATTTTCTTTATCATCTGTTCCCCGTTTTCATTTACTTTTTTTCTCTTCTATTTTTGTTTTTTTTTGACACATATATTAGCAGCCAGATTTTTCTGCTAGTAATAATAACTCGAAGAACTTCAAATTAATAAGGAGAAAAAAATGTCTATTATAAAAGAAGCAAGCTTGTCAATATTAGAAATGCTACATTCCATCTCCCCGGAAGAATTAAAGAATATGGTTATTGCTTATTATCATAAAGAGTATGAAGGGGATGTGTCGCTTCTCGAAAAAGAATCGATGAAGCTATCATTAAAATACAAAACAGATTATGAACTCTGGCAAGGCCTGGCAATCATCATAGGTAAATCGCTGGAAAAAGACAAAGTACTCACTGAGAACACTGACTTGAGTAAAGATTTATAATGGCAAGCTACGGAGATTTGGAAGACCGGATAAAAAAATGGAACCTGTGATGTATTATCCTTAAAGCCATTACGCCGGTTTTCCGTATCCTTGTAGCCGTGGTTATTGGATTTATCACCTGGGTAATATCCATCTCGCCCTGGAGTATTGCTTCGAACATAGGACCAAATATGTCCTGTATTGCAAGCTGTATATCCTATATCCTCTACGGTTCCGGGGTTATAATTCTCGATTATAGCCCTAGCGACCACTTCAGCTGCAGGGTTTCTATTATTCTTGTTTTTACGTGGTTCCTTAAGTGCATTATCCATCTGTTCTTCCCTTGCATCAATTTCAATCATATTCTGATGCCGGATAATTATTATTGAACCGGTAATGAAGCCAGAATCCCCTGCCACTATGGAGTGTTATTGTTGCCCTGGGGATAGTACCTATATTTATTAGTTCCATAATACGCTCCAGGGTATCAGAAATAAGCTTCTCTGTATCCACACCCTCTTTATGAACGTCTATATCGAAAGCAATCCCAGCACAGTATTCAAAGTCATCAGTTTTTCTGCTGCTTCCCTCGTTCTTTATATTATTACTGGATAAACACCTGCAATGCTTCTTCTGACGCAGGTCGAATGCTCGATACAAAAACTCTGACATATGCTTAGGACAGGTTTTTATTGAAAGGTTCCTGTACCTGATATCAATTGAGATATCTCGCAATAATACAAATGCTATGATTAATGATGGACTGGTCGAAAGGATAAATGCCTTGCGTGGTATTCTTAATGATGCTACATTAGACGTGGTAAGCGCTACAGACTATACCATGAAATTAAAAAAGGACATTGACAAGTTCATAACAAAATACCATCAAAACTCTATCAGCTACCGTGCTGATAAGAATCTGTGGCAGACAAAGGTTTCACCCGGCAGGACACGCATAACAGCAAAGAACCTTGACGACTTGAAGATGAAGCTTTTCGAGTATTACACAGAGCAAGAGGAAAAGAAGAGAACTTATACTCTCGAAAACCTTTATCCCAAGTGGATTGAAGAAAAAAAGGGTTTGATGTCGTCAGAGACCGTGGACCATAATATACAGGACTGGAATAAGTACCTTGTGGGAACAGATATAAGTAAAATGAACATTAAATCTATCACCGGAAGTGTATGGAGTGACTTCTCAATGAAGCTTGTGGGAAATGGAAAGATTAAGCAAAGGTGTTACAGCAATATTAAGTCTGTGGTCTTTGGAATACTTGATTATGCAGTAAGGCAGAACGAGATTCCTTATGATTATAATATCCTGAGGAATGGAGTAAAGTTGAACCTGAATTTTGCAGAAGAGACAGGTCATGAGGACAGCCCGGAGGATGCTTTTACCCAGGAGGAAAAGGAATTAATTTTTTCCTATCTTCTGAAGCATATTAATGATGAATCTGATGATATAAAGTATTCTTGTGCCCTAATAATCCAGATGTCCACAGGTATCCGTGTGGGGGAGTTAAAAGCACTTCATTGGAGTGACTATAACGAGAAAGATAATACTCTGTATATCCATAGGAGTATAGTCTACCGTAAAGTTTTTGATGAAGCTCTCGGAAGAGATGTAAAGCGTCCCACAGAGTTATCAAGAACAAAGGGAAAGAAAAAAGAGGCCAACAGGGTTCTTCCTCTTACGGAAAATGCTATTACAGCATTAAAAAAACTTAAGGGATTATCTGAAGGAAGTGAGTATATTATCACGAATTCTGCCGGAAATACCATTGATACGAATAAGTATAATAAATGGGTTGCCAGATATTGCAAAGAATCCGGTATCAGAAAGCATTCATCTCACGACAGCAGACGTTACGCTATTTCCGCCCTGCTTGACAGCGGAGTTCCTCTTGAGACCGTAAAGACTTATGCAGGGCATCTGGAGACCAGTACAACGGCTTCATATTTCAGAAGGATACAGGATAAAAAATACTGCGAAGCCTTTAAGAATGCACTTTCATAACTGTAAATAAGGCTGGTCGCCCCCTGGTCGCCCCCAACACTTCAGAAAAGATTGAAATGAAAAAACCCCGAAAGTCTTGATTTTTCAATGACTTTCGGGGTTCCCCAATAGAGCGACAGACGGGATTCGAACCCGTTTATCAGGTTGCGGGAAAACCCAGGAAAGGAGCGGGTTTCCGTATGTCCCTCTTTATATCTGGTAACCAGAACGGTAACCATCCCCCTTATGACTGAACCCATATGGCGATATCTATAAGTTCTCCGTTATTCTTCCTTGCGGTACAGTTATATTCTGATTTATCAGAAACTATATGTAATTCTTTTTTACCCCTGCGGTATGTAAAGGTATCCATTTTGGAGACCATTGTCTCGCTTAATAAGAAATCACAACCTATATTCGGCTTAAACAATACTACCACCGACAGATTGTTTATAACTATTTCTGTATTTCCGTCGTTCAGGATGTACTTTGGAATAATATATACACTGGCTGTCTCTGCTTCTTTTCCGAAGCCGGTTACCTTTGCGGTTATCTCTGCCTTTTTCGCCTCAGGAAAGGCCTTCAGAAAGAATTCTACATCCGAACACCAAACAGGAATACGTGCCCCGGAGTCATACATAAGCCTGTAAGCAACAGTATCGGTCTCATAATCAAAAACCTGTCTGACGCTGCGGTTAGTCAACGGAAATATTAATGTCTGCGTCGATGATCCCATAAAAATCCCCTTCTGAGGTTCTGTAGAACTTATATCCTTTCTTTTGATTATCTATACGAAAGCGCATAATCTCATCGTCGGTTTTTACCGTTACTATGATCCCTGAAACAATGTCCGGGCCATCCATTTCTGCATCCTTGATAACGACCCATCTGTCAGGATACGCTTTCACCATTTCATCCCAGGACATACGTTTATTCTGTTCAGTCGCTATGGCTGGCATATCACACCTCCCTTCGATGCGGGATTCTATCTATGATAAAAGTAAAATACCATCTTTCCATACCAATATTATTCACCCATAATACAGCATGTCACTCCATCTGAAGACAATTCATCGGATATTTTGCATAACATGTCAAAGGAATCCCTGTCATCGCTAACAGCATACAAATGACCAGTAATATCATTTACATCGGAGAAATCTGTAATAATATATTTGCAGTCAGGATACTCTGCTTCAATTTCATCAGGTGTTTCCCATTTGCTACTATTTAGTGTTTTAAGCATAATAGATCCCTCCTGTTCTTATTAGATATATTATTATGGTAGTAAAAAAACACTCAGATTTCAAGAGATATATTTAAGGAATCGTGGTTTTCTAAGACAATTTTTTCAGGATATCATCAATTTCCTCACCCTTTCCCCCGGACAGGGGTTCTTTGCTGAAGAGGTTCGAGCGGAAAAAGTGATAATACTTTTCAGGCTTTTCTAAAGTGTAAACGTTATGAAGCAGAAAGAAAACCTCTGCATCCACGTCATTTCCCTCTTCCATGTAATCTTTGATTGCTTTGGCCATCTCTTCATAACTGTCAAATTTTGAAACAATTTCCTTTGTCCGGCGTATGTCCTCGACTCTCTTCTCGTCACCCTCGAATACAGGAAAGAACCAGAGTTTCTTTTGCACCATAGCGGAAAGATCGCCGGAATTATTATCTGATGATCCTTTACTGGCTTCATGAGTTTTAAGGTCTGTTTTATTCTTCTGTTCCTCCTCAGGCTTCACCGGAGACCCCGTTTCTATATTATCAGCGGAAGTTTTTTCTGCTGCCTCAATCGGAGAATTATCCTGCGAAGGTACCGCTACGGATGATTCCGGTGTTCCCGTATCGTTGACCACATTTGCAGAATCATTCCCGGATTCCTTCTTGTCACGATTATCGGAAGCAACGTCTGCTGCCTGACTTTTCCCTATTTCCGTAACGGTATTGATCACCTTAAAAATGTTATTTAATGCCTCCAGTGTTGTTGAGGCATCAGATGTTTTCTCTTTACCATTCAAACTGTTTTTTCTGGCCATAGTACCTTCGTTGAGCAGCTGATCGGCATCCGTTGTGCTGTTGTCAGAATAATCAAAACTAAATCCAATATCTCTTTTACTGTTGTTATTATTGTTTTTCATAATGGTATGCTCCTTTCACTAAAGTGATCTATCTGCCTGTTTTTTTCTTAATGGACTGATATCATCCATAGCATCGCCGTATCTTCTGGATCCTGCTTCTTTTAACGCCTGCTCATCAGCAAGCTTTTCTAATAAACTTCCCGTGTCTTTAATTAACGCTTTTAAGTCTTCCAGGTCCTTTTTAATCACGCCGGATGAGGATCTGATATGTCTGTATGCGTTATTACTGCTCGTTTTCTTCAACGTCCCGTCATCTGCAGGTTTTATTGCAGGGGTATTCTGTGAGTTTTCCGGTGCGTCTCCGGTGTCTCCGGCTTTAATAAATTCTTTCTCGAATTCTTCGTGGAGCTCCTCCCAGAGCGTAAAATCAGTCCTGATAAGATGGCCGTTGTCGTCATATTCAAAGCAGCTGCGGCCGCTTTTTTTCATCCAGGTTATAAATTCATTGGCTTCAGTTTTCTGTGCCTGTTTCTTTTTCTCATTCCATATGGTTTTTACGGCTTCAGGGCCATAACTAACCCCCATCTTATATGATCTTGATCTGGTGTTTTTCACTCCTATAGGACAATTCTTGAAATCATAAACATAATACTCGCCGTATTTTTTGCTCTTTCTTATAACTGCGTCTATCCCCTTTTCCTTGAGGCGCCGGAAAAAGTCTTTTTCATTTATGGACTCCATCATGGCTTCATGGATCCGGGATTTCATATCTTCCTTAAAGGAATACGCCTTTTCCTCGATAAGCTTTTTGCGAAGCTCATTTCCTTTAAGTTCAGGAAAATGTTTAATGATCTCCGCAGCTTTTTCTGCTTTGACCCGTTCTGTTCTTGTCATTTTTGATTTTGCGGGTTTTCCGTGGTCAAGGGTAATATATTTAGATGCTACCTTATCTATGCCGTTTCTGACATACTTATAATGCTGCTGCGCTCTTGTGCATCCCTTGTGATCAGTAAGGCTCACATCGTTAACGATGGCATGACAGTGAAGGCATCCCCCCTCTCCATCCCGTTGGAAATATAATACTGCCTGCCTGTCGGGATAGTATGTCCTGATGAACTCGCTAACGATATCCCTGGCTGTATTAATGTCTTCCGGGCTGTATGGATCCAGTTCCTTTTTCGAAAAGGAGATGACTATCCTTCTTGTCTGTATGCTATGGTTTTTTCTTGCGAATCGCCACAGCGGTGCCATCTGTTCAACATAACGGTCATTAGGTATCATATTTATTGAAGATACAAGAACGTTACGTTCTTTTCCGCCGTTATGCGCTGTTCCCTCTGCATATTCTATGCTGCCCCTGCCATCCTTAGCACCACTAATTCTGGAATACATGGAGGTCATCACCCACCTTCTTTACTACCATTTCCATACGGGTCATGATATTATTAAGATCGTTACGACTTAACATATCTTTGTTATTCTGGAGATCAACAGCCTGTCCGGCGTTTACTTTGTGGAGCAGCTGATCGAAATTAGCCCCGATCCTTCTAATGTTATACAGCGTTTCTCCCATTATGTTTCCCAGGGTAATTATGTTCTGGTTGATAACCTTCCCTTGTTCAGGATCCATATACTTTACACGGTCCAGGTATGCTGAAAGTGAATTATCAACGGCCAGCCTTATTATTTCACTCCTGGTCACTCCGTAGTCCTCCGCAAGTCTATCCGTGATATCCGCCACCTCTGAATTGATCCTTATGGTTATGCTCTTATCCTTATTTTTTGCTTTGTCTCCGCTCATTTTCTGCCTCCTTTACTGTTTCTGCCGTATTATTCGCTTCGACCTGCCATACAAGCAACGACTTTGTCATACAAAGTCTAGCTTGCCAAGGGGCAAAGCCCCTTTGGAATCCCCTTATGATGGGGCTTCGCCCCATCTTGAATAAGTTCCGGGCCAAGCCCGATCCTTATTCAATATTTCCTGGCGTTTGCTGTAATGTTATCGCTATTTATGGTTCTTGTTGCCGGAGCTGATGCCTTTTTGTCCGTGTCATCCGTAGCATTGTTTTCCTGATCAGTCTGGTGCCTGCGCTCGTTCCTGTTCTGGTTTTTTGCTTTCCGGCGTGACTTGTTTTTATCAATGATTTCTTTGAAATTGCGATATATGGCCTGTATTCTTTTTGCCATTAGGCCGGCAAAAAGGACACAGTCATCTTTTGTAAGATCCTCCTCATTTATAAGGTCAAGTACTTCCGGGCTGTTGCTAAGGGTATCGCTAATCGCCGAGATCTGCCGTTCATAATGCACCCGGAGATATGCTTTCTTTGCCGCTTCCATTTCGCTTCTTTTCTCAGCTATAAGTTTTCTCAATTCCTTCTCATTCAGCATATCGTTTCCTCCTGTTCTTCCGGATTAATGATCACATTGTTATCCTTTTTAAAATAAAAATGCCCTGGAATAGATCGCTCCATATCCAGGGCATGCAAGTTAGGTAAGGGATATCTTACCATTCGGGGATCAGCCGATTTCCTTGCTTTGGTTTACATAATATTACCATAAAAATCATGAAATTGCAAGTGTATTTTTCAAATAAATCCCATAATTTAGGCATATATTGTGAATTATTATATATAATTAATAAGTATATTTGTAATATTATGTTAACCATAATAATTTTTGAAGTATATTATATTATTACCATTCCCAGCAGCTATCGCAGGTCTGCCCGAGCTCCCAGACCATTCGTCGCTGGCGGCATCTAATGCCGCCTTAAAGCGCTCCTCACAAGGTATGATCAAGATCCCCTTTCCCAATCCCTCTCCCCGGGGAGAGGGAGATGGTAACCACGCCTGTGGCGTGCTCTCTTAATGCCGCCGCCCTTTTCAAGCCCCCGAATACCCCTACCCTGTCACTTCACTACTTTTCCAGTAAGCTCTCTCTTGGGATGATGCACAGCGATCTCTCCTTTCCCCTCGTTCTTTGCGTCCCTGCAGCGCTTTTCGACCACCCTGCTGTACTGATATCAGCCCCGTGATTCTCCTGTCTGGTTTCAGTCACCTTACGTCTCCGGGATCCCACGATCCTCTGCTGTGAATATTTCAAGGTTTACCCCTGTGCCTCCTGCTCCTTATTTCCACCCCCGTCCTTTCTGTAATATGTTCTCCTTCCTGCTCCTCAGTCTGCCCGTTGCTAATGGGTATTGTGGGAGCGTCAACCCCATCCGACAAGGCTACGAATTTGCCGTGATTTTTTTCTGGAAAGAAAAAAAAAATAACAACAAATTCTATCAAGCAGCTGGAAAACGCTGTCCTTGTCAGATGGGAACGCAGCCCCCGAAAACATACCCAAGCAACCGGGCAAACAGCCCGAGGATCAGAAAGGAGAACATTATGATCACAGAAATCACAAAAGTAGAAATCAGCAAGGAGCAGGTGGTACTGGAAGGAGTAAATCTTGAGACGATTTTCACTTCAGAGGACCTGTTCGAGGATCTCCCGGAGGAGCCCGTAAGGTTCGTTTTCCCCCGGCAGGAGAACCACGGGGCGGCCATCAAGTACCTCTACAAGGTGGTCTCATCACAGAAGCGGTGCAAGGATGCAAAGAGCTTCGGGGAAAAGATAGAATCCCTTGTGGGATGCATCCTCTCAATAGGAGAGAGCTTCCTTGAAAAGGAGTGACTCTCACTCCTGCAGTAGCAGGCCCCCTCCGGGGGGCTTGTTTTTTTTGGCGGCTCAAAATGGGGGAACCCACCCATGCACCCCGGCACGGTAAAGCATGTGCCCGCCCGTTCCCCCCATGCCCCTTCCCAGGTGACGATATGTCACACAATCCCAATTCTATATGCAATTTCTGTATGAAAGTGGGGAATGGATGACTATATTGGAATAAATTTTTATAACAAAGTGGGGAATAAAAAGCAGGAAACGCCACGGCCTCCGGTGTCATTGCGACTGTAGCACGGTCAGCTCCAGATCGCAAGGGCAAGCGGTCCCCGTGACTTCGTCACCCTTGCCATCAGGAGCCGACCGTACGTCGCAATGAGTGCCACCGGAGATATAGCCGTGGCATATTACCAATTTTTATTTATGCGCATAGCGCAGGAAGGAGAAAAAAATCATGTTAAAGAACAGGGAATTTGGGAAACTCATCATGGATGTTTTAAGGGACAGGCTCGGCAGTGATTACGAGGTGGCAGAAAGAGAAGTGACTAAGAACAACGGTGTCGTGCTTTCCGGGCTTTCCATTACTAAGAATGATGCGTCCATTGCGCCTACGGTCTACCTGGAAAGCATGGAGGAAGAATACGAAAAAGGTGCAGTTGGCATAACTCAGATAGTTGAGAGGATAATTGAGACGGTCAAAAAAGAACCGGAAAGGGTTTCACTTCCGGGTGGGCTGGCAGAAATTGTCAATGATCCGGAAAGAGTTTACGCAAACTGTTATCCAAGAGTTGTGAACGCTGAAAGAAATACGGAACTGCTAAAGGATGCTCCCCATGACCTCTACCTCGACCTTGCAGTTGTCTATGTCATAAGGATCGTGGATGTATTTGATAGTCCTGGCAACATCATGATAAGGAATGACCTCGCTGAAAAAATCGGTATTTCGCATGACAGGCTCCGGGAGAGTGCTTTTGAAAACATACGCAGGGACGGATATGTAACAAGCACACTTACGGACATGATTAAAGGGATGCTCGGGGATATGGACGGATTGCGTGACGAGGACCTCTGCAGCCCGACATCGTTCCAAATGTATATCATCACCAATGACAGCAAGTATTTCGGCGCAAACTGCCTGCTTGATAATGAGGTGTTCGTTGAACTATCAGACAGGCTGGGAAGCGACCTGTATGTTCTGCCTTCTTCAGTGCATGAGGTCATCTGCGTGGAGGCATCAGACAGCGTGGATCCGGTGGATCTTGCGGAGATGGTACACAGCGTGAATGTTTCTTCCGTGAGTGATGAGGATTACCTGTCCGATACCATCTACCGCTTCTGTAAGGAAAACAGACAGCTTGCCATAGCATAAAACAAAGGATCAGATTATGAGCTATGTAACAACAATCCTGGTACTCCTGACCGCAATTTTTGCAGTATCAGCATTTAAGTCATATACGGTTGGAGCAAAAGCATCAATGCTTATATATAGCATATTGACAGTGATTTCTATCACTTTTTGCATACGGGCGCAAATATTCAGGAGAAAGAAGGATCACGGGAGGAAAAATAATGACCAATGAACAAATAATTTTCAATAACTCCGTTGTCCTGATGGAAGAAGGCATCATCGGTACTACAGGAAGGACATTTGAGGTAGAAAATGATGACGGTACGAAAAAGACAGTCCGGGAACCTGAACCCATCCATACTTTCGCTGCGTGGAAGAGCCTGGGATATCAGGTGCAGAGCGGCCAGAAAGCTGTGGCAAAGTTCCCGATATGGAAGCATAAGAACGCCGGACGGCGAAAAAATAGGAAAACAGGGGAAGAGGAAGCCACGGAGGAGATGCTTTTCCTGACGGATGCATTTTTCTTTACAAGGAGCCAGGTTGAAAAGATTGAGGAATAGGAAAAAATCTGCTTGACCCAATGAACCCGAGGCCGTGATCCGGGCAGTGTCGGGGGTAACATCCGAAAAAGCACCTGCCCCGGCACGATTTTATCACGGCCTCCCCTTACGTCAAGCAGATTTTAATGCTTTATACCCGGGGAAATAGTTATTGCTTTATACCCGGGGAAATAGTTATTTGACCGTGAATGGGAACTATGATAAGATAGCGTAGGACTTTGAAGTGAGCACGGTCTTGAGTATCAAGGCGTTTAGTACATTACAACTAACGGGTGGTCACCCGATGGAGCTGCAACCCCATCGGGCTTGATAATGGCAGTGCACTCTGCCACACCATACGGATGTCTCCGCGACGCACCGTAGATTCATTGTAACCCATAATATAGGGATTATCAAGGTTTCTGCTGCGTTGTGGAGATTATCCTTTTCTTCTGATACCAGTCAGCGGATACAGGTGTGGGAATATGCCTGTGTCCGCTTTTTTTGATGTCTGAAGACAGAAAATCACATATGGTTATGATGGAAAAAAGGAGGTTATTATAAAGATGGTTAAAAAGATGGGAATATCTCTTATATTTGCGGCTGTTTTGTTATTACATAGTGCTGTATTTGTCTTTGCGGATCCGCAACCAGGTACTCTAACCAACGGAACTTATAATCAAGGCAGTTATAAATTTGACTGGAGTATAATTACGACGGATGATATCAATACCCTGACAATATCAAACCTCGAGAGTCAAGTAGTACTTGATCATTCATTTGACACCGCTGGTTTGCAAGGGATTTATCTGATTAATTCAACAGATAACGGCAGATCTTCAAAATCCCTGTGTGATATTGATAAAATAGTATTTGATTCTTCCGTGAAAACCATCCGGATGCGGAATTTCATAGATACCAGAATAAAAGAAATATATGTTACAACCAGCATTGGGGGAACGTATCCAAACGGTTTATACGTTGAAAACGATGGATATCCGCACCTTGAAAAAATCAAAGTAACTGACGGAAACAGTGAATCAAGCTGTTACGACGAGGATGGAGTTCTGTTTAAGAATGATGATACTTACGGAAAAACTTTATGTATATATCCTCCAGCAAAATCAGGAGACTCATATACCGTACCGGATGGAGTAGTCCGGATCAGAAACGGTGCGTTTTCCTACAGTAAAAACCTTAAATCTGTCAACCTATCCGGTGTTACCAATATTGAACCCGAAGCATTTTTCGGTTGTAACGGAGTAGAAGAATTCAACTTTCCGGCAACCGTAGTAAAGATTGGTGAGGATATTGATGAAGAAGATCCGGATCAGGACTGGTTGGAACTTGATGATGGCCTAGGCGGTTTTGGTCCATTTGGATCCCTGTACAATCCCAATTTAAAAGCCATAAATGTTGATTCCGGAAATACTGTTTATTCTTCGCAGAATGGAATACTGTTTGATAAATCAGGAAAAACATTGGTTGTTTATCCTTCAGGTCTGGATACTGCAAACCATAATTATCAGGTGCCAAAAGAGGTGAATGCTATATATACCTGTGCATTTACAGGTAATACTAAGCTTAAGAGTGTCAGTATCCATAAGGGTATTACAAGGCTTGGCCCGAAGGTCTTTGGTGTCATAAAAGACGATCCCGAAGATGAAGAGGAAACAAACCCGGAATATATTGAAAACAGCATAAAGGAAATATATTACGAGGGTACAGAGACTGAATGGAACCAGCTTCTTACGAATTCCATGGAGGGATTAAATAAGGAAAGGGAAAAATGGGGTGGTGAGCCGTTGGAATATAAGGATCTCTTCCTTATACCCACTGTACACTTTAATTCATCTGGGCCAAAGGAGGATATTGTCCCTGCTACAGGGGTTAGCCTTGATAAGAATGAATTAACGTTGAAAAAAGGAACGCAATATACGCTTATTGCTAAAGTAATACCGGAGAATGCAACGGATAAATCAGTTACATGGGAGAGCAGTAAGCCTGAAGTTGCAAAGGTAAGCGGAAACGGCATAGTCAGTGCCATATCTAAAGGAGAGGCGGTAATTACAGCTACAACCGTTAACGGCTTAAGTGCAAGCTGTAAAGTCACAGTAACGGAAGAAAGCGGTAGTCAGGAACCCGAAAATAAAGATGCTCCTGCTCCTAAACCCCAAGTGGCGGTTTCAGACAATAAACCCATGGCCTTCTCTTTTGAGACCGCAGGAGACTTCAGCATAGGATACTGCCATGAGATTCCTTTCTGGGGAAAGGCAAAGCTTACCGCAGCTGACTTTGAGGGAATTACTGTTTCATATAACAATGCAGAATATACAGCCGAAAAAGTAAAGATCAATAAAAAGCTATGCACAATCCAGATATTAAAGGTTTCCGGTAATGACAAGGCTCTGAATAAAGCGATAAAGAATGCTACAAAGGGAGCTAAAGGTCTTCATTTCCAGATGAATCCCTATTTTGTAAAGGATACGGATACCGTGGAAATAAAGCAGAAAAAGGACGGCACGCTAAAAAACGTTTCAGTGACCATCAAGGGGAAGAAGTATAAGGCAAAGAAGGATGAGTGGAAATTTGACAGCACCACCAATACCGTTACCTTCTCCGGGAATAACCTTAAAGGAAGCTATCAGAAAAAATAAGCTAAGGAGTAGAAACACAAATGAGACAGAGAAACAGAACAATGCTATCGCTTCTGCTGGCAGGGGCTATGGCAATAATGAGCATTAACCCTGTTTTGGAGTAGAAAACACAGATTACCTTAAAGATGTGGCAGATGCCGGGGCAGCGGATAATACCGTTTCCCTTACATCGGATATAACACTTCCGTAAGCGCAAATAACTATTGCGGAATAGTATATGTCAGGGATGACGGTTTGTTTGACCATTATGAAGAGGGAAAGGGTAAAAAGCTTACTATTTCTGGCGTGACCTATGATCCGTCCTGCCATACAATCTCCCTTGATAACGTAAACTTAGACTGTGTCTATGATAATGTGCTGCGGCACGATAAAGCCGGAGCCCTCATATTCTGTGGCAAAGGCAATGATAACGGTTATGGCGAATTTGCCAGAACTGATTATCAGATCGTACTTAAAGGAAAAAACTATATAGGGGGATACTCTACTTTTGAAAGAAAGAATGTGTTCTGGTATGAACTGTCCATTCATTATCTGGATGAGGGACGCTGGGATCAGGTTTTTTCCTGTTTCCAGCACTGTACAAACGGTGGTTCTAATATAGGAAAAATCTATATCGAGGGAGACGGTGAACTGACCCTTCAGGGGTTGTCTTACGGTGTAAATCCCGGAACCTTTTATATCTGTACAGATCTTCCTACCTGGTATTCATTTCATGATGGAATGAACATAAAAGAAGTTGGGCATACTGCTTCCGGGGACCTGATTATTTCAAGAAACAATATCAATCTTCCGAACAATCTTCCAAATTCACGTGCGGAATTTCATTATGCATCCGGTTATCTCAAAATAGGCGAGAAGAAGCCGGCCACCCCTGAAATCCCGTTACAATACGAGACTGTTTCAAAAAACCTTGGTATTATAGGTGACCATTCGGTTTCTGTCTGTTATACAAAAAACGTGGTGTTTGACGGTAGAAATCATATATTTTACATGGAGGATAAAAGCGGTCATCAGGTATTAAAGAACTGGGTGGGCAAATCAATTGGGGATATGTGGCTTTATGTATACGTGGATGGAAAAGAATATGATTAGGCAGATTACGATGTTCACAGGTCAATGAAAGTGAAATTTAAGAATAACGTGAATTCTAATAATGGTAACAGCAGCGCATCAAAGGATCCCTGTTTTTCCTTTGGGTTCAAGAAGAATTCCGGTCTGGATGAGGCGTTTATAAGCGCACTTGACAGCTATTTTAAGAATAAGGATAACTGGGTAAGGTTCGATATAGAACCCTGTGATATTATTATTTTTAATCGGTTTTTCAGGAATCTGCATTGCAAACAGATTCAAACTCATCACAAAAAACACAAAACCAAGCGAATGCCGTTTGGTTTCAGCCGGACCGTTCTTATTTGTTTTGAAATAACTTTTTACTCAACTTAACAACGTTAATAGACACTAAATAACATTAACCCCATAGGAGGAAAAAATCATGAACAAAAAAAGACTTGCAATACTACTGATCATTTCGATCATACTCTCCGCTGTACCAGTTTACGGCATGGAGACAGGACCTGATACAGACGCAGCGATAGAAATAGAAACTGCGAATATTGCATCAAACGACAATCCCTCAACGGAATCCAATTCGTCAGGATATTCCGAGGAAAAAGAAGCCGAAGACGAGCGCAAGGTCACATCTATAACCAATGCCGTCGTAAGTTCCATGGGCGAAAACTGGAGTGAACTTGATAAAGCACTATATCTTGCAAACTGGTTGCATAACTGGGCTGAATATGATTATGATGCCTATAATTATTCACAAGGAAAAAGTGACAAATATCCAATATCAAGCAATCGGGCACATGATGAGGTAGGCGCAATAGTTTACAGAAAAGCCGTTTGTGAAGGATTCGCAAAAGCATATGAGCTTCTAATGAACAAAGCAGGATTATTCTGTATAGTTGTTGAAAATCATAATATGGGTCATGCTTTCAATCTAGTACGAATCAACGAAAAATACTACTACGTCGATACCTTGCGAGTAAATCTGGACAGCTCGAATATGGCATTCCTTTTCAACCACAAATACTTTAAAGATGAATGGGAAAGAAACGGTTTTTTAAACGATAATCCAAACGACTATGAAAAAGAAGGCAAATATCATTACGGAATAAATACTATTATTGATAGACTCCGTTACAACAATTTGATCAAAACCAAACATGATTCCGTTGTACCGGAGCTCTGCGACATCCACAACAAGCTAAAGATATATGGCGACAATACCGAGGAATTCCTATACAAGAATCTCAAAGTGGCATCAGGGAACGAAGCCAACAATCACAAGATTTATACGGGATACGATTACATATTATTACCTGACGGCACCTGCCTCAGATATTCCAAAGTCAATTATAACGGAGCAAACCATACAAGTATCACCGGAAAAAAATCCAAAAAAAGCTGTCCCGACATAGAGATCCATATCTATAACAGCGATGGCAGCGAGATAGATCCGTCAGCATATAAGATCACATACAAGAACTGCAAAGAGGCACGTTTCAGTCATGTGGTTGAAAAGAAATGCCCTTATTTCACCATTAAATGGCTGCAGAACATGGACGTGGATCCTGTGTTAACCAACCCCAAAAACCAGTTCATGGTGATGATCAACCCCGCCGACATCTCAACCCTCGACCTTAAATACAAGAACGCCACGGTCAAGAACGGCCAGCCTAAAATCAAAGGTCTGTCATTTATCAACGAGTGCGGTAAGAAGATCGGTATAAAAGTCCTGAAAAGCTGGAACGCAAGCAGTTCCAAAGATAGTTCCAAGAGCGGCTGCACCGCAACAATAAGCGATAACACTATCATCCTCGAAGGACACGGAAACTATACCGGAACTGCAACGATACCGCTGTCATAATAATAACAATACTTAAACAACACCCATATCCTTGATCCTCAATGGGCCAGGGATATGGGTGGTTTTATACAAAAGCAAAGGATGATCATGAATTCCTGTAATAAATGCTACAAATTATAATATTTAATATTATATATAATAATTATATATATCAGACTGAAGACAAAGTCCGCGGCTTGTGCCGCGGCCTTTGTCTTTTAAGCTATAAATTAGAAACCCGTCTTCCCATATGGAAGACGGCATTTTTATTATGTGATTATATTTAAATAACACTTGAAACCATTGATTTTATGCGGTTTTTCTACCTTTGTTATGTTATAATTATATCGTTAAATGTAGGCCATCTCTCTGGAGGATCTCTCTATGATGACTAAAGATGCAGACAAAAACAGGACGCAGATCCAATACTTCTGTATGAACGATTTAGTCCCGGAAGATCACCTTCTTCGTTTGATCGAAGAGGCGATCGACTGGGACTTTATTTATGATCTTGTAGAAGATAGGTATTGCCCGGATTGGGGGCGGCCAAGTATGGATCCGGTAACACTTATCAAGATCCCGTTTATTCAATACCTTTACGGGATAAGGAGCATGCGCCAGACTATCAAGGAGATAGAGGTCAATGTCGCTTACCGCTGGTTCCTTGGTCTTGATATGTATGATCCTGTTCCACATTTCACGACATTTGGAAAAAACTATACCCGCAGATTCAAAGATACGGATCTTTTTGAACAGATATTTTCACGTATACTCGAGGAATGCTATAAACACGGATTTGTTGATCCTTCTGAGGTGTTTGTCGATGCAACTCATGTGAAGGCCTGTGCAAATATTCATAAAAAAGAAAAGGGGATTGCAAAGCAGGAAGCATTAT
>Ga0256407_10003856_pt1 | contig 25934 bp, 23 predicted proteins | sample RumenRJG_04DNA_FD_193489 | JGI IMG/M metagenome (GOLD analysis project Ga0256407, IMG submission 193489) | Bovine rumen microbial communities from Lethbridge, Alberta, Canada - RJG_04 | ecosystem: Host-associated > Mammals > Digestive system > Stomach > Rumen | place: Canada: Alberta... | reverse complement strand
TACTATGTACACTGTGTTGGAAAAAGGCGGCGTTTGCTCCCCCAAGGGCTTTACCGCATCTGGAATTTGCGCCGGAATCAAGGCCAGCGGCAATGCCGATATGGCTCTTCTCAAGAGCGAAAAGGCTGCCCGCTGCTTCGCCGTTTTTACCACCAATAAGGTGAAGGCCGCTCCGGTCCTTTATGACAAGGCCGCTTTGGAACATGCCCACTTTGCATCTGCTGTGATCGTGAACAGCGGTAACGCTAACGCTTGCACGGGCGAAAAGGGTTATGCCGATGCTGAACGCATGGCTGTCCTCACGGAAGAAGCCTTGAAGCTCACGCCGAAGAGCGTGCTTGTTTGCAGCACGGGTGTGATTGGCCACTTGATGCCGATGGACAAGATCGAAGCCGGTATCCCGAAGCTCGTGGAAAAGCTCCATGAAGATGCTTCCGAAGAATTCGGCCGCGCTATCCTCACGACGGACCTTGCTCTCAAGAGCCACGCTGTGGAAATCAAGACCGAAAAGGGTGTGGTGACTATCGGTGGCGCCTGCAAGGGTTCTGGCATGATCCACCCGAACATGGCAACGATGCTCGCTTTCATCACGACTGACCTTGCTTTGCCGATTGACTTCTTTGCTGAATTCCGTGCCAACATCGCAGACTCCTTCAACGCAATTACGGTTGATGGTGACACCAGCACGAACGACACTTGCATCATGCTTGCTAACGGCATGAGCGGCATCAAGTACGAAGACCTCTCCCTCAGCGAACAGGGCGAATTCCGCGCTGCTTTGACGCTCGTGATGCAGAGCCTCGCCAAGGACATTGTCCGCGACGGTGAAGGTGCAACGAAGCTCATCGAACTCCGCATTGAAAAGGCTGAAAGCCACGAAGAAGCTCTCCGCATGGCTCGCTTCATCGGTACGTCTAACCTCGCCAAGTGCGCTATGTTCGGTGAAGACCCGAACTGGGGCCGCATCCTCAGCAGTGCTGGTTCTAGCGGCTGTAACATGGTTGCCGAACATACGGACCTCTACTTTGGTGACGTCAAGGTTCTCGAAGGTGGCCGTCCGGTACAGCTGGACGAAAAGCAGACGGCTGCACTGCATGCCGTGGTTCGTCAGCGTGAATACAAAGTAACGCTCGTGCTCAACATTGGCCAGGCTTCTGCAAGCGCATTCACTTGCGACTTGAGCTATGGCTACGTGAAAATCAACGCAGAATATACCACGTAAGATTCTGTTGCAGTCATAATATTGTTTGTTTAACTGTCACCCCGGATTTATTCCGGGGTTGTCTTTTTATAGTGCGTAAAATTTTAAATTATATTTGTTTTTGCATATAAATTTTTAATGGAGAATGGAATGCTTAAGTCGATAAAATTAGTGCTAGTTGCAATGTTACTCTTGGCTTTAACGTCTTTTGCTCAAGATAATGGAAAAAAGAATTCCGTTATTCATACGTTTAATTTTGTGATTCCGATTGAACATGAAACTTGGAATGTTCAAAATTGGTTACATGGAGGAGAAACCGTTGAAAACGATTGGAACTTTTGGGGGCTCCAGTTAAATTGGACTCGTTATCTTATCAGTTCAAAAGGTTTTTCTTCGCTGGTGGGAGTGACTGCGGGTTATGTTAAGGAATACGAGGGCAATGTTTTTAATGGATTTGATTTTAATGCAAAATATGGATGGGGATATTCTTTTGTTTTAAATAAAATGACGTTTGCGTTTCATGGTGTTGTCGGCGTTGATATGAAATATCTCTATTACAATGATAAAGACCGTGGCGTTTGGGGTAAAGAATTAGATGATTATGTTATATCAAAAGTTCCTGTTTTTGACCTGTTTGCTGGAGTGGATGCTTTTATTGACTATCGTATCACAGAAAAAATTGGGGTAACAGCTAGTGTCGATTTGACGACGAATCTTGTGGGGCGAGGGAAGTATTACCGTTCTTATTATGAAAAAGAAACTGATGAATGTTATAATAATGACCGTTATACCGTTTACTACTGGTTTTCGGGAATCAATATTGTTCCGCACGTAGGCGTTTCGTATCGGTTCTAGAAACTTGAATTTGCGTATACAGAAAACGCTCCGGTAAACCGGAGCGTCTTTGCTTTAAAGCTTTTGGATCCTATTTTAATCCTTGATGCAGCGGAGGCTTGCGCCGAATTCGGGATTGAACTTTTCGAACTTGGCGATATCCTTGTCGTGGAAGAATACGAGGACTTCGCCTTCGCTTGTCCAGAAGTAAGCCTTTTTGCCGGCTTCGTCAAATTTGCGGTCCTTTATAGCGACATCGCTCTTGGCGAAGTGTGCGCCGCCTGCCTTTGCGCCGAATCCGAGTTCATCCTTGCCGTTTCCGAAGATCGGTGATTCCGGCTTGATCGGATCCCAGCCGTAGCCTGCCTTGAGAACGACACCCGGCTTTTTGCCGGCGACTTTCAGGAGCTTTTGCCATTCGGCCTTGCTCGGCATATGGAATCCTTCGAGGCAAGCCTTCTTGGCGTTTTCGAAGTCATAGAGACGTCCCCAGTGGTTGCATTGTGAACAAATTGCACCTGAGGCGGTGGCGAAGTTCATGTTTTCGGCTGTCCAGAGCTGGTCGCCAATGACAATCCATTCGTAAGAATTTCCGTCACGAGGATCCTTGTAGCTTCCGCTTGTAGCGGGGCTGCCGTCTTCGTTGTATGTTTCGCCGAAAGCGATTTGCTTATTTTGCTTGTATTCGGCTTTCGTGGCGACTTTGCCGTTCTTGTGATAACGGATAACCGTTCCTTCGATGTAGCCGTTCACGTACGGGAGTTCTGACTGGAGTGTGCCGTCCTTGTAGTATTCCTTGGTCACCCCTTCGCGGCGATCGTTCACGTAACTGGATTCTCGCTTGAGCGTCCCGTCATCGTAGTATTCTTTTTCGGGGCCTTCCTTTTTGTCGTTGACGTAGGTGGCTTCAAAGCGGACGTTTCCGTTCGGGTATTTTTCAACACGAACATCGTCGCAGGCGGTAAAAGCAATGGAGCTTGCCGCAATGAATAAGATGGCAGGTAGTTTCATACGATCCTCCTTAGAGTGTGATTTTTCCCGCAGTAGCGAGTAATCCGATTAAGTACAACATCCCGTCATAGTAACGCCAAAAACGGTAAGGCACGGAGAGCGCAGCAAGACGCCTGACGAACGGCGTAATGCGCGGGTCATCGACCGGGAGCACTTGCGTGGCGGCTGCGTTCATGGCGATAAGCCCTGGCGTCGCGTTTCTGCCTTGGTGCGGGTACGGGCCTCCGTCGACGGAGTAGTCGGAGAGGTAAGGCGTACAGTTCTGGAAGAAGTGCAGAATGCGTTCGCAAATTTCTTTTTCGCTTTCGTGTCCGCGGAAGATTGAATAGTCGAGGCTCAAGTTGAGCGCAACGCGCCATGCGTCTCCGCTAAAGTTGTTGCTTTCGGGGAACCAGGGCATGGCCTTTGGTGTGCCGTCGTATTCGGCGTAGTCTGCGCAAAGTCCGGTGACCGGGTGTGCCGCCTTCTGCAAAAATTCAATGCTTGCCTGTGCGACTTCAAGCCAGGATTCGTCGTTCGTAGCTTCGGCGAACATGCGGTAGAACGCCATCGTGTGGTAGCTCGGGTCGGTAAAGTCGTTGCCGAGAACGGGGGAGAACTTGATGAGCTTGCGTTCCGGGTCGATAATCGGGCCTACAAGTTCGTTCTGCGGTTTGTACTTGATATCATGGATGAGTTCCTTGGCATCGTTGAGGAGGTCTTCGCGGTTGAATCTCTTTGCGGCGATAAGGAGGGCTGCTGCAAAGTATTCTTCGCTATCAGGAGCGGCTCCTGGGTCCATCATGGAAAAGTCGGTCGTGTTGACTTGCCATGAAAAATATCCTTTGTGCGGACCATCGTTGTTGCGGACAAAACGCTTGGAAAAGTTCCAGAGCTTGTCGAACGTGACTTCGTGGTCGGTCAGCGCGGCGATGAACATGCCGTAGCTCATGCCTTCGGAACGGATATCGTCGTGCCCAATGTCGATGATGTATGCCATGTCGTCGGACGCTTCAAAGTAGATGCGCTCGTCGATCGGATCGCCCTCAAAAAGTTTGCTATAGGCATTCTGAATAAGCTGGTCCGCAAAATTGGGACCATATCCAGCTTCAACAAATAAATCTCGCGTCGGGTAGCGTTGCAACATCGTTCTCAAATCCAAAATTCATTAATTATTACAGATTTAAAATAAATAAAATCGTATATTAATGTTGAGGTTATTATGGCTGATATATTGATTTTGGGGCATGGACCGGCCGGTGTCTCGGCTGCCCTTTATGGTCTTCGTGCTGGACTTGAGGTTCAGCTTGTGGGTAAGGATGTAGGCGCGCTTGCAAAGGCCCACAAAATTGAAAATTATTTTGGTCTTGAAAAACCGCTCACGGGGGCTGAACTTGCCGAAGTCGGTAAGAAGCAGGCCGTTGCTCTTGGTGCGCAAATCGTGGATGATGAGGTAACGGACCTCATGTTTGACGGTTTTGGTTTTGTGGCGACGGGCTTGAACGGAACGTATCGTGGCAAGGTCTGCGTGATGGCAACGGGGGCTGCTCGTAAAAAGACTCCGCTCCCAGGAATGGCCGAAATGGAAGGCCACGGCGTGAGCTACTGTGCTGTTTGCGATGCGTTCTTTTATCGTAAAAAGGATGTGGCTGTGCTTGGCTCGGGCGAGTATGCGTTGCACGAAGCGACTGAACTTTTGTCTGTAGTCAATAGCGTAACACTCTTGACGAACGGTGCTGAGCTCACTGCGAAATTCCCTGAAAGCGTGAAGATTGAAACCCGCAAAATTACTGGACTCAAGGGCGCGGGGCAATTTGAAGGCGTGAAGTTTGACGATGGCCTTGATGCCAATTTTGACGGCATGTTCGTGGCCATGGGTAGCGCTAATGCTACGGATTTGGCTTTGAAAGCTGGCGCAGCGTTCGATGCCGGGAAGCTCGTGCTTGATAAGGATTTCCAGACAACCGTTCCTGGACTCTTTGCGGCTGGCGACTGCACTGGTGGTACGCTCCAGGTGGCTGTAGCCGTTGGCGAAGGCGCTATTGCGGGACTTGCTGCGATTAAGTACTTGAGAGAACATAGAGAGTAAGGGGTGGCTTTGCCACAGTTCCTAGTTTTGAGTTACTAGTTACTAGCTGATTTTGTATAAAGTTATTCTAGTAACTATCAACTAGTATCTAGTAACTTTGATTTTATGAAACGCATTACACTTCTCACAAATCCTGACGTTTGCAATTTGCATTGTCCGCTGTGTTTTTTGAACCAGCGGGCTTTGCGTAATTGTAATGCGCGGAGTGCTGAGAATGGTAACGGGGATTGCCCGCCGGATAATGGTAGGGAACGCTTTTTTTATTGTAATAAGGAACGCCGCGCGTTTGGCATGGGCGAGATGAATTTTGAAATTGCTCGTGCGGCGGTTGAAAAGTACGCTGCGGAGCGGGATGCTTCGGGAAAGCGCTTGTTGCGAGAAGTAATCCCTTCGACGATGGGGGAGCCACTACTCTATTCGCGTTTTGAAGAACTGCTGGAGCTTTGCCGGGCGTTTGGAATTCCGTTGAACCTCACAACGAATGGGACGTTCCCTGGAAAGTGGGGGCGTGATGCTGCGATGGAACTCTTGTTGCGTTCGTGCAGCGACATCAAGGTAAGCTATTTGGCGTCGGAACAGTTCGATGGCTGGAAAGCGAACGTTGAAAAGTTGGTTCGGTTGCGTGACAAGTTGCGCGGGAATGCTGGCTGTGAGGATGCTGATTGCGCGGGGACCGAGACTTTTTCAAGTGTGGATGCGAAAATCGCAAAATCGAGAGTCGCGACGGTCTCGCTGCAAGTGACACTGCACAAGAAGAATTTGCAGAATGTGCCGGGGATAGTGTCGTGGGCTTCTGCGGTAGGGATTGACAGGATCAAGTGGAATAAGGTGGTGCTGTTGAAAAGTGTTCCGCGAGCACTCTGTGAAATGTATGCGTTGGATGATGCGTTGCTAGAATCGTTGCGCAAGGAGCTTCGGACGGGTGCGCTTTCTGTTTCGAATGTGAAGTATGAAGGAAGTTTGTTTTTTCGTGATGGTGTTGAACTTTGTGCTGTTGGCGGTAAGTGCGAATCTTGTCCTTTTGCAGACGAAGTGTGGGTATGGCCAGACGGTCATGAGGACCATTGCCCGAATCCGGAAAGACGATTTGTGGCCTATGGTCTCAGGTCCTCTTGAGGTGCTTAATAATAAATTTCTAATATTTATTGGGTATATGGAAGAGGTCTGCGGCATGTGCTTGTTTTGCGCCTGCTGCTGAAAAAGGAGTACAGAATGAGAAAGTTTGGAATGAATAGCGTCATTGCGAGCGTAGCGAAGCAATCCCTGCTAGCTCTTTTCTTGTCCATAGCCCTCATCGCTTGTGGCGGCGATAGCGGTACGTCACCCAATAGCGAAGAAAAAGATTCTTCCAGCAGCGTCCAAAAAGATGAATCTTCTTCCTCGGTCAAGAAGCTGTCTTCTTCAAGTGTGACGAAGACGTCTTCTTCCTCTTCAAGCAACAAGAAGGAAGCCTCTTCTTCTAGTAGTCAAAAGATTGCTTCGTCGTCTTCGACTCCTCGCAATGACGTGAAGTCGTCATCCTCGAAGCGTAGCGAAGGGGATCCGTCAAGTTCTAGTCAAAAGATTACTTCCTCATCTTCAGTCAAGGTTGTTTCTTCGTCTTCTTCCGTCATCCTGAGCAGCAGCGAAGGATCCAGTAGCAGTAAGCAATCCTCTTCTAGCAAAAAAGTTGAGTCTAGTTCTAGTCAAAAGACTACCTCGTCGTCTTCTGTATCTCCAGCGTCGAGTTCAAGTAAAAAAGAGTCTAGCAGTAGCGAGTATGTTCCGTACGACCATTTTAAATGTCTTGCGGATAATTGGAATCTTAGGGATACCATCTACAAACAGTTTACTGACCCGCGTAATGGCCGTAGTTATTACTACTATACCGCAGTTTCTTCAAAAACAGGAAGAAAAGTGACCGTTATGGCTGAAAATCTGAATATCGGTGAAATGGTTCTTGGTGAAAATGAACAAAATGACGATACGAAGATTGAACGCTATTGCTACAATAACGATACCACGAATTGTGACAAGTATGGTGGCTTGTACCAGTGGGCTGAAATGATGCAGTTGCCGAGCCGTTGCAATACTGAAAGTTGTTCTGATTATATAAGGCGTAAACATCAAGGCATTTGCCCCGAAGGTTGGCGCTTGTTTACTTGGAGTGATTACGAAATAATAAGAGATTATAATGACCAATACGGTGATGGGATAAAAGGCTTGCGTTCGCAATGCTTCCATGGTAACAATGCGAGTGGATTTTCCTTGATTGGGGGCGGGAAAAGAACAAAAAAAGGAAGTTTTGAAAAACTAGACGATGTTGCATATTGGTATTATCCTGAAGAGGATGATTATGACCTTAAATTGTATGCTCATTTTGCGTATGTAATGAATTTGGTTAATGATTCTCCTACAAAAAATGATGGAGATGAGAAATCCTACGGACTTTCTGTTCGTTGTACAAAAATTGAATAAAACTCATTAGTGAGTATAAAAATAAAGAACTCCCATGAGTGGGAGTTCGTTTTCCACAAAAAGTTTAATTAAAATCGGCGTACGTTGGTGCGTCAAAGGCAATCCTTATGTCAAAAGAGCGTGCAAAACGAGTGTTGCAAAATTATGCTTGCATAATTTTATAACCGAGTGCAGCCGCGGACGCCGTAGGCGTCAAATGAACAACAACTCCCGTAAAAACTCCAAATCCTCTAAAAAAACAGGAAAAAAGGCGACTCGTTCGAGATTAAATTCTAAGAAGAATTTTAAGATTGAAAATCTCGAACCTCGTTGAGGCGCAAGCGCCTCCCTTTACGGCTCGGAAATGAAAACAAACAAGTTTATTTTCGCTTCACTCGCCTTGCTGGTAGTGATGGATGCTTCGGCGGGGTTTCCAGAAACCCTTTCGCCTCAACCATGCCAAAAATGCGAGCATTTTTGTCGCGGCATTCGGCTGTGAAGGTTTTGATGTCGAAAAAATTGATGCATATGCAAGTCAGTTTGAAGCGATTGCGGCTACAATTAGTACAAACGCTTCGTCTGCAATCGAGTCTTTTAAGGAATTTGATGTTTCGAATGTTGGGGTGCCTAAAAAATTTAAACCGTTTCTTATCGGAATAGCGAGATAAGACAAAACCCTCACTTCGTTTCGGCTTTTGCCCTTCGGGTTACGCCTGCGGCGTAATCTCTAAATCACTCATTATTCGCTTCGCTCATGGAGTGATTTAGTGACGCCTACGGCGTCCGCTGCTTCGGCTCGGTCATATCGGCAAGCTTGCTTGCCGCTGCGACGCTCGCCTCGCTGCTACTCGAACTCACTTCGTGAGTTCTCATCTCTCGGAATATCAGTATAAAACAAAAAAGACTCCGTAAAGGAGTCTTCTTTGTTTTAGTCGGAATAGCGAGATAAGATAAAATCCTCACTTGCGTTTCGGATTTTACCCTTCGGGTTACGCCTTGCGGCGTAATCTCTAAATCACTCATTATTCGCTTCGCTCATGGAGTGATTTAGTCGAACTCACTTCGTGAGTTCTTCATCTTGTGGATATGCCAAATAAGAAAAAGACACCCGAAAGGGGGGTGTCTTTTTTCTTATCGGAATAGCGAGATTAGACAAAAGTTTCACTTCGTTTCAACTTTTACCCTTCGGGTTACGCCTTGCGGCGTAATCTCTAAATCGCCCGTAGTTCGCTTCGCTCTCGGGGCGATTTAGTCGAACTCACTTCGTGAGTTCTTCATCTCGGTGATATTCGGATATAAAAAGAAAACCACCCTGATGGGTGGATTCTTTTTATCGGAATAGCGAGATTCGAACTCACGACCTCTTGCTCCCGAAGCAAGCGCTCTACCAGGCTGAGCTATATTCCGTTTTGTTTTTTTTGTCTTGACGCTTCGTCGTTGACGCGCACAATTATAGTTAATTTCGATTCACTTTTAAAGGGGTAAGGGCAAAAAAAGTGAAATTTTTTTCATTATTTTTTCTTTTTTGCGACTTGCGGGCGCGGCTTGCCGATTTTCATGATGCTAGAACCGGCGTTGTCGGGTTCGACCTTGTAGAAAACGACTCGATTTTTCCATTCAGAGCGCACTTTGCGGTCGATGATGCGTTTGACGTTGCCGTATTCCGGGTTGCCGCCGCCGTGAATCACGCGTAAAACGCTGAGACCTGCGATGAGAAGGTCGTCGATGCGACGCTCAACGGCTTCGGCTGCTTCTTCGGAGGTGAGGCCGTGAAGGTCGATTTCGTCTTCGGGGTTCGGCATTTCCCAGGCGGCGGGGTTGCGGCGCATTTTCTTGCCGCGTGTGGCGCGTTGCGGTCTTGCTTCGGCTTCTGCCTCGGCCTGGATTTCGGCAAGTTCGTCCTTGTCTTCCATTTGGTGGTTCTTGATCCACTCTAACTGAAATTCTTCTTCTGCATTTAAAGGCATTGTAAATCTCTTTTTGTGTTTAAATATAAAAAAGATTTAATTCACGAAATAAAAAAGCAAAAACTTTACTGGATCCCTCACTTGCGTTCGGGATGACATTGTTTTTGGAATTGTTTTTAGGGGGCGACCGTGAAATTTCCGTGGTAGTTCCAGCTCCACTGTTCGGGGTGCTCGGCAATCCATGTTTCGACTTCGCGCGCAATACCTGTAACGAGAGCGCTTTCTGATGGCGCGGCATTTCCTTCGCTTTGACCGTATAATCTAGCGGGTGTCTCGTCGCCATGTTGTATATCGTATTTTGGCGGGTAATAGCTTTCGAAGCGGATGACGATGCGCTTCTTTTCGCTCCATGTGCGGAATGTGACGATACCTGCTCCCATCTCGTTAATTTTTTGCGGAAGTCGCAAGTAGAGTGTACTTGGGCGTCCGAATAGCGAGACTGTGTTCCCTTTGGTGTGTTTGCCTTGGTCGATGACCATCGCGAGAATTCCTTTAGTGCGGAAAAGTTCGCGGATTAGGCGGCCTGTTTCATCGGGATGATATTCGGTCAGGTGCGGATCACTGCGGAGGTCTTTGAGGACTTCGCGGAATGCGATGTCGCCGACGGAATCTGTAATGAGGTGTACGTGTTCGCTGTAGCGGCAAAGAGCGCGGTGCAAAAGTTCGAATGCACCTTGGTGGATGCTGATGCCTGCGATGGGGGCGTTAGTTTTTGCACAATCTGCGATGGCATCGCGGATGATATGCTCGTTTTCGTAGACGATTCGCTTTTCAACGCTCTTGAAACGGGCGAGGCCGCGGTAGGATTCTAGCGCATTCCAGAAAATGCCTTTGAATGTGTCGCGCGCATTTATTGTCGCAAGCGCATCTGGGTTTGGGCTTTTCACATCGTGCGGCATTTTGTTAGAGCTGACGCGTTTTCTAGCTATGTATTCCTTTGCTGCTGCCAAGTGCTTTTCAACGCGCCCGTAGGCGCGCTTCTTGTGCAAAGCCTTGTAAATCGGGAAAACGACAGCAAAAAGGATCGCGTAGAACGCATCTGGCAAACGCAGCAGAATGTTGATTAGGAATTTGTACGTTATGACTTTTGCTCTGTGCATTCGCTATAAAAAGGAGATGCCCGCACAGTGGCGGGCATGACAAATCCTACTTCCTACCGCCTACTTCCTACAGTCTACTGCGCCGAAGGCGCTAATCCTCTTCAAATTCCAGGATGTTTCTTCCGAGTTCGCGATCGAAGATGCTCTGCTTGAGACCTTCGCCAGCGTAGCTGATGGTCGGCGAAATCTCGTACAACTTCTTCTCGTCAATCTTGACGTGCGCTTTGCGGAGCCATTCGCGGTGGAGCTTGCCAATCATTATGCGAGCTGTTTTCGGAGAATCGTTGCCTTCGGCATTCTTGACCGGGCTGAATTCTTCTTCGCGCACGACACCAAACGGGAGCATGGAGCCGAGTTGCGGGAAGGCGTCAAAGAGGAACTGTTCGAACTTGAAGCATTTTTCAATGCCGCAAACGGTCTTGCGTGCGGTATGCCACGGGAGCTTGCTTGTTTGGAGTTTACGGAGACCGCTGATTTTAAACAAGTGAATAGCGATGTTGCCGCCATCGAACGTGAGGCTGCCATCGGCGTTTGTCATGTCGCGGAAGTTTTCCGGAAGGTCGCTGTATTCGACAACGCCCGGCTTCTTGTTCTGGAAGGCGAAAATGCCGACTTTTTCGTTCGGACCTGCCTTGTGCACAACCTTCGATGCGCTGAGAATAGTGCCTTTTTCGGCGAGTGCTCCAATGAATGCCGGGTCGCAAATGCGGCAGAGAGCGTTATCGACGCTGTAGAGGAACACGTATTGCACACCGCGTTCCACAAGCCAAGCGAGCGTTCCGCTCTGGGCAAGCGCGCGGAAGCATCCGCCGTTTCCGTCTGGCACGAGAGCCAAGTGGTCTTCTCCGTCGCGGACAGCCTTGCCGTCTGCGGTGAGGGCGCAAATCGTTCCCTGCTGGAAGAAACGGATATCTTCGCGGTTTAATCCAAAGAAGTTGTTTTCACTGAAAAAGTTGACTGTCGCTTCGTGGTTCAGGGGGCTAGTCATGATGCACCATGGAATGGCGTGACCCACGCGGGCGCCCAAATTGCGCAAGCGTTCTGCCTGCAATTGGAACAAGCTCTTGTGGCTCGGAAGACCGATATCGAACATGCCCTTCGGACCATCGAAACCGAGACGAGAACCTTGACCGCCTGCCACGAGGAATGCGGCAACTTTGCCTTGACCGAGGAGAATTTCGCCCGTCTCTTTCCAGAATTCGTAACGGAGATCGTCGGTGGCGAGTTTCCACGGCATCGGAGTAAGGTCGGTAGAAACGTTATCGCTCAAGCTGGCTGCGGACTTTTCTGCGTGGAGTGCCTTGAGTTCTTGCCAGTCCTGGCTTAAAATATCGCGTTCCAAATTTGCGCGGGCGTCACCCGTCAAAGATTCCAAATGTTGGGCCAGTTCTTGCTGACCTGCGGCGTTCAAAGTTTCGATAATATTCATGCGATGTAATATAATAAAAAGGAGATGCCCGCTCGGTGGCGGGCATGACAAGTTTTGTATTTGCGGTTGGGGCTTTCCTAGTAACTATTAACTGATAACTAGTAACTGCGGCGAAGCCGCAAACTATCTAATTCCGAAGAATACGACCATGCTGAAGATGAGGGCGAAGATGCTTACGAGGTGCATGCGCCACACAATCTTGGAGTTCATGAGCGGCTTGCTCGGGAAACGTCCGTCCCACTTCTTTTGGTAGTGGTGGTGGAGCGGAGCACAAAGGAAAATGCGCTTGCCTGTGCCGGTCGTTTTCTTTGTAATCTTGAACCACGTAATTTGCATCAATACGGAGCATGCTTCAGCGATGATAATGATGCACACGATGGGGAGGAAAAGTCCTGCCTGCACCAAGATGAACATGATGCCGATGGCGGCTCCGAAGCCTACGGAACCCGCGTCACCCATGTAGATTTCTGCCGGAGGGCTGTTGAACCACAGATAGGCGAGCAGTGCGCCAGCGATGGCGGTTGCAAGCGGGAAGAGTTCGTCGCAGCCGGGGAGGTACGGTACGCTCAAGTACTGGCTAAAGATGAAGTTACCGCTGACGTAGGCCACAAGGCCGACGAACACCATGCTAGTAAGAATCGGTACAGAAACGAGGCTATCGAGACCGTCCGTGAAGTTTGTACCGTTTGCAGATGCGGCGATGACAAACGTCATGAAGGCAACGAAAATCCAGTTGGGGAGGTGAATCTGGAACACGTCAATCGGGCAGAACGGGATGGTCAAATCGCCCTTGAGTTCGGGGATGAACTTGTAGCAGAATACGGCAACGACAAAGCTAAACAAGAAGTAGAGGAAAAGTCTAAGAGAGCTGGAAATGCCATCCGCCTTGTCCATGTATTCGGCGGCTTTGAGCTTGCCCTGGTTCACGAGGCGCTTGGCGCGGACTTTCGCCATATCGTCGGTGGCGCCAACGGCGCTGAACAGTGTTAAAATCACAAGTGTCGAGATGGTGTAGCCGTTCATTTGGCAAACAAGCAATGAAACTACTTCAACGACAATCACGAGGAGGAGGCCGCCCATAATCGGAGGGGATTTTGTCTTTCCATCCTTGTCGAAATCGCTCGTGGCGTCCAGCCTCTGCAAGAAGCGAATGTACTTCGGCATGAAGAAGAGCACCAGGATGATGGAGAGCATGGCGGCAACGCCCGCACGGAAGAGACGACCGTCAAAAAGGTCAATGTTTGTTGTTTGATATAGCCAGTGGCAGAGCATGATTAGGGGGTAGGTAATAGGTGTTAGGTAGTAGGGGGTGAAAATTATATAACGGGTTCGCAAAACGAGATGGACTGCGTAAAGATAAAATATTGTTGCTGTATTTGGCTAGGAATTGTAAAAAATTCTACATTATGGTACATGAGTGAAATGGATATCGAATGCCCGCATTGCGGAACGAAATTTAAGGTCCAGATAGACGGCGACTTCTCGAATATGATGGTGTTTCCGTGTGCCAGGTGCCAGACCCCCTTGATGTGCTATCATGGGGAAATATCTGAGCTAGACCGCGAAGAGTTCTCGAAATTGCGTGAAAAACTTTCGAAGGTTTTGAACGTCGTGATGCGTCAGGATGGCACGGTGGGCGAGGTAGCCAATGCGCTCAAAAAGCTTGTCGATGTCTCGAATGCCCGTGCAGAAGAACGTGATCAAAATCACACTGCGATTACGGACGATGAACTTGACGCATTGCAAAAGGACCTTGCGGACCTCGACGTGGACGCTTTCTTGAGCAAATTGTGATTTGCACCTTCGGTGCAGTTCCAAGTTTCAAGTTACTAGTTACTAGAAATTTTTATATTGCAATCTCTATTAACTACTAACTAGTAACTAGCCCGAAGGGCGAAGTAACTATTAACTAGTAACTACTAACTATCTACAAATATGCTTGAATTCTTTATCGCAGCACTTGTCATCGGGATTGCTCCTGGACCAGATAACCTTTTTGTACTTGCCCAGAGCGCTACTTATGGGGCGCGTCTCGGTTTTTGCATTATCCTTGGACTTTGCACAGGAATTGCTATTCATACGTGCCTGCTTGTGGCGGGCATTTCGGCGTTGATTGCGGCAAGCCCGACGGCGTTTTTTGTCATCCAGTGCCTGGGGGCTGCGTACTTGCTTTATCTCGCGTATAAAAGTTTCGGGGTAAGAGCCGGCGTTGTGGTTAGTTCGGAATTCGGAATTCGGAATTCCGAATCTTGTCATCCTGAGCGGAACGCAGTGGAGTCGAAGGATCCAGTAAAGTCCAGCGATGCAATCAGCGGTGTTCCTTCGGCGCGTAGTCTTTACATGCGCGGCATTATCATGAATCTCACGAACCCGAAGGTGATTCTCTTTGTGCTTTCGCTGATCCCGCCGGCGGTGCGCTTGGACCGTCCGATCCATCCGAGCTTGCAAATGGCCATTTTCGGCGGTGAATTTATCTTGGCGACGATGATCGTTTTCGGGAGCATTGCGCTTTTAGCAGGGACCGTGAAGAAGTTCCTGTTGACATCGCCGAAGGCGAACCGCAATCTGAACTGGTTCAGCGGTGCTGTGTTCGTCTTCTTGGCTGTCGCGCTTTTCGCACTTTAAAAAAGCGCGAATCTCGCTAAAGTTGTTCCTGAATGAGCTTCAATAGCTTTGCAATCGTCTCTTCGGGCGAATCTTTGGAATTTCCACCTGCGGCGCGGACGTGGCCGCCTCCACCAAAAGCTCCTGCAACTTTATTGACATCGACAACGTAATTGCTGCGCAGGCTGATCTTGTATTCACCGTTAACCGGGTAGAGGAATATGGCGACTTCGGTGCCGGTGACTTCGCGCAAGGTGTCGATGACGCTGCTGAGTTCAACGGACGTTACGGAATAGTGGTCCATGTCCTCGGGAGTGAGGTAGCTGTAGACAACTTTTCCATCGAGGGCAAGCTTGCTGTTCATCATCACATATCCGGTGACGAGCGTCTGGGTGTACGTTCTCGTGTAGTACGTTTCGTTGATGATGCGCGTGAAGTCGATTCCTTTTTCGAGCAAGTCTCCGATGACCATCATTGTCTTATGGCCGGTGCTGCTAAACTTGAAAGCGCCTGTGTCGTGTACGATGCCGAGGTATAAACATTCTGCGGTAGCTTTGCTGACTTTGTTCGGGTCCATTAAAAAGTACAGGACTTCGCTTGCGGAACTTGCCTTTGCATCAACAAAGTTTACGGTGCAAAGCTGCTTGGCGTTACTGATGTGGTGGTCTATATTGCATGATTTGCGTGATGTCCTAAGGCAGCTACTTCCATTGGCGCCGATTCGCTCGATTGTCGGAACGTCCATAATGAATGTCAAGTCAAAATCCCCGAATTCTTCGTTATAGTATTCGTACGTTTCATTCGCGTTTGCGAGAATCTTGTAGTTTTCGGGGAAGCGTTCCAAGAAAATACGGACTTTGATTGTCGGGTAGTTGTCGCTGATATAGTTGTAAAGACCGAGCGTAGACCCCACGCAGTCTCCATCGGGGCGGACGTGTCCAAAAATGGCAACGCTTTTTGCTTCGTTCAGTAAATCATCAATTTGCATAAGGCTTTCCTTCTTTTTTGAAAAATGTAAATAAATATTTTGGATTGGCTAGACGGACTTTCTATATTTGCCGCGATGAAACTTTTATTTACTGATCTAGATGGTACGCTTCTTGACGACGAGAAGAATATTAGCCAAGCGGACATGGCTTCGATCCGCGCGATGATAGACGCGGGACACAAGTTCGTGATGACGACGGGACGTCCGCTCACAAGCGTAAAGCACATTGCCGAAAAGTACGGCTTCTTGAAGCCGGGGTATTTTCTGGTGAGCTTCAACGGCGGTCTCATTTACGATTGCGGAACGGGACAGCCGATTTTGACGCGTCGCATTGCTGTGGATCAGGTGAAGTTCATCATGGACGAAGCGCACAAGCGCGGGATGCATGCGCACGCGTATGCGGGCGATTTGGTGGTCTCGGAATACGAAACGGAACAGCTCAAGACGTATTGCCGCTTGATGAAAATGGATTATGTTGTTGTAGACGATATCCGCAATTATTATGGTGGGGTTAATGGCAATGACGGGCCAATCAATGTCGTGGTCAAGCCGCCAATCAAGGTGAACGTGATTACGCCGTTTGAACATTCAAGTCTCGTGGATTTCCGCGCCGAGATGCGGACGGTCACGGCGGGCAAGCTGTTCGACGTGTTCAGCAAGCCTGAGATGCTCGAATTCTCGCACATGCTTTCGAACAAGGGCGCTGCGGTGCGCTACATGGCGGACTTCTATCACGAGCCGATTGAAAATACGATTGCCGTGGGCGACGAAGAAAACGATTGTCCGATGATCGAAGCGGCTGGCGTTGGGGTGGCGATGGCTAATGCGTCACCGGCGGCGAAAGCTGTCGCCAATTACGTGACCGAGCGCGACAACAATCACTCCGGGATTACTGAAGTTATCGAGAAATTTGTTTTGTAGTCGTTAGTCAATGGTCGTTGGTCGCTAGTTGAAAAGGTCGCGACGAAGTCACCAGATTTAAACTAATAACTAGTAACTAGTAACTAGCTATTTCGCTTTTACATTTCTTTCTTAAGTCTCGCGATAATCTCATCCACATCTGTAAAGGCGCACATGGGGAGGCTTACGACTTTTTGACAGGCTACCGTGGCGTTGCTGGCGCAATCTCGTGATGCACTGAGGCTCTCGCACGCTTGAGCGAGTTCCTTGAAGCATGGCTGCGTGTGCAACGGCATGGGGTAGTGGATGCAGTACGGCACCCCGGCGCTTTCTAGTTGCTTTAAAAAAGTTGCGCGGTCTTCTGCCAATACGGTGTATTGCGCGTAAGTGCTCGTGTTGCCGTTTGCGATTTTTTGCGGCGCGATTCCCGGAATGGCGTTGAAAAATTCATCGTACTTGCGGGCATTCTCGCTGCGCTTCTTCAGCTCGTCTTTGAAATGGCGGAACTTCACGCGTAGGACTGCTGCCTGGATGGCGTCTAGCCTGCTGTTCATGCCGCAGATTTCGTGAATGTATCGCGTCTGGCTTCCGTGGTTTGCGATGAGGCGGATACTTTGCGCAAGTTCGTCGTTTGCCGTGAAGAGTGCTCCGCCGTCGCCGTAGCAGCCGAGCGGCTTGGCTGGGTAAAAGCTCGTGATGGAAATGTCGCCGAACGTGCAGGCGGGTATGCCGTTTTGCATAGCCCCGAACGCTTGGGCTGAGTCTTCAATGAGCCAGAGACCGTTTGCCAGTGCGCATTTTCGAATTTCTGCGTACGGGGCGCACTGCCCAAAGAGGTTGACCGCGATAATCCCGCGCGTCTTTTCGCCAATCAGCGATTCGATACATTCTGCGCTGACCTGGAGCGTTTCTGCGTCGATGTCTGCAAATTTCGGGATGCCTCCGAGGCGCATCACGCATTCGGCGGGGGCAATAAAGGTGAAGTCCGGGACGATGACTTCGTCTCCCGGTTTTAGCCCGAGGGCAAGTAGTGCGATTGTCAAAGCGTCCGTTCCGCTACCGCAGGTGATGGTGTGCTTTGATCCTGTAAATTCTGCAAGTTCCGATTCCAGCGCCTGGATGACTGGCCCTCCGATAAAACAGCCGCTATTGAGCACTTCGCTTTCGGCTTGCTTAAATTCGGATAAATAGGCTTCTCGCTGCGCACGTACATTGATGAACGGAATCATAAACCGTAATTTAGAAAATAGTGGTTGGTTATTGGTCAATAGAAATTTGTCACTGGATCCTTCGACTCCACTACGTTCCGCTCAGGATGACATCATCCTTCCGACTTCCTACTGTCTACTTCCTGCTAAAACATCCCCTTGACAACTTCTAAACTTTTACTATCTTTGTGCTAACATTTTTAAGTAGGTTTTCACCCGGAGAATTTAAGGTGCCTCAACACAAGTCTTGCAAAAAGCGTTTGCTCCAGGCCGAAAAGGCCAACGCAATGAACCGTTCCACTCGTAGCGCTATCCGTGCTAGCCTCAAGGTTATCCGCACTGCTGCTACGAAAGCCGCTGCCCTCGAAGAAATGCCGAAGCTCTTCAGCATGCTCGACAAGGCTGCCGTTTCTCACCGCGCTGGTTTCTGCGCCAACCGTGCTGCCAACTACAAGGCCAAGGTTGCTAAGGTCATCAACGGCCTCGCTTAATTAAAGCTTTTCTACAGGTTTTAAGCAAAATGAACCGATATGCTCATGGCGTATCGGGTTGTTTTGTTGTATAGAGCTTTGGGGGTGGGGTTGCTTGGTTAAATACGAGGGGAGTCGATATTAGACGAAATATTGTGATTTTAGTTAAAAAACGCCAAAAATAAAAAATAATTTTTTTGTTACGAAACTTTTTTACTAGATTAAGTATTGGGTTTCAAGGATTTAGAATGTCGTCTATTAATTTTGCTACAAGAGAGATTAGTTGTAAGGTCGTTTACTATGGTCCTGGTTTGAGTGGAAAAACCACAAATCTTCAGGTAATCCATCAGAAAATGCCTCAAGATAAGCGTACCGACATGGTTTCGCTCGCTACGGAAGGCGATCGAACGCTGTTTTTTGACTTTTTACCTTTGAATTTGGGCGACATCAAGGGGTTTAAGACTCGTTTCCAGCTTTATACGGTTCCTGGCCAGGTTTATTATAACAGTACACGTAAGCTTGTGCTTCGTGGTGTCGATGGGATTGTCTTTGTAGCGGATTCCCAGCGTTCTCGCCAGGCCGAAAACTTGGAAAGCCTTCAGAACTTGCGCCAGAATTTGCAGGACTACGGCATGAATTTGGACGACATTCCGTTCGTGCTGCAGTACAACAAGCGCGACATGGATAATGTGTTTACTCTGGATGAAATGAACGAAATGCTCAATCCAGATAAGAAAATTCCATTCTTCCCGGCGACGGCCCATAATGGCAAGGGTGTTGTGACGACTCTTAAGACTATTGCCATGCTGGTGATCGAAAAGTTTAATGTGAAGCAGGGCTTTTTGCGCAAGGCCGCTGTCGGTGCAACTACGGCAGCTACTACAAGTGAAACTCCGGCTGAAAAAGTCGATGCCGCTAAGCCTCAGAATGAAACCTCGGCGCCTCAGCCGGCTTCTCCGTTCCGTATGCCGTCGTTTGCCGCAAAACCTCAGACAAATGCGGGTAATTCCGGCGGTGCTGGTTCTGGTTTGTTCCAGAAGGGAGCAATGTCGTCGCCATTTGCCCGTCCGCGCGTCTCGACCGCCGTGCCAAGAATGCCTACGTTTGGTCGGTCTGTCGATAAACCGACTCAAACGGATGACGATGAAATTGTCTTGCGTCCGTACAAGCCGAAGGACAAGTAGTTTTTTATAAACGATAGTGGTGTAATATGAGCGATTATACAATTTATTCAGATGATGCAAACAAGGTGCGTCGCTTGATGACTGCGTATCAGGCCAGTGTCAAGTGCGAATATGTTGTTCTTTGCCATCGAGATGGAAACATCATTGCCGAAGTCGGCTCTCTTGGCTCGGATCTTGATGCAACGCCTCTTGCTGTGTTGAGTATTGCCGCATTTGACTCATCTCGTCAGATTGGGGTGATGCTTGGCGGAGAAAAATTCCAGTCCGTTTCTTTTACGGGCGAGAACCGTTCCGTTTATATTTCTCCTGTAGCTCAGTCCCTCCTGCTGGTCCAGGTTTTTAATGGTGGCCGACTTCCGAATCGCATAGATGACTTTAACCGCTTGCTGGTTGAAAAGCTGGAAGACGCCGTACCTGCGTTTACACAGAATACGAGCAGTCTTGTTCGCTAGGAGGTGCTTGTGGCAGGTCGGTTTCCGCCACTGCGAAATTTGCGTAAGACGACTCTTTTGGCGTTGGTCGTCTTTCTTGGTTTCTTTGCTCACCGCATCGTCATGTTCTTTATTGATGACGATGTCAGCTTTACGGACAGTTCTGACATAGAGCTTTCTCCTGCCAATAGCGTGGTTTGCCGTCATATTGTAAATGGTGAACCCTTTGGTTCTGACAGCGTTTTCGAAGAGAATACAAGACTTTACGTCTTTTCGTCTATTACAAATTCTGCACGTTATCAGGAAGATACACTTTTTCACATCTGGTTCTTGGGTATAGATACGATTTTTGTGGAACCATGCAATCTTACTGGGGATGTTTGCAGTTCTATGCTTGCTTCGGACTTGGTTGAGCTTGGCGAATGGAGCGTTGATTTGGTTGCTGGCCGCAAGTTGCTTGCCAGCAGGCAGTTCCGAGTGGTGGCTCCATCCCGGTAATTTTGTATGCGGTCGATTCCTTGTCTGGGCCTGCTGCTTGTCAGTTTTGCCTTTGCTTTGGATGTGGATTCGCTTCCCGTCTGGGATCCTTCAATTCTTGAAAAGAATACTTTAGAAAACGCATCTGGAATTGCGCCTGAGACGGCGATTCCTGTTGCGACCGCTGACGCATCGGATTCTTCACGTGCAGAAATCGAGACTCACGGCTACAAGACGATGCAAGTCACTGTGGGCGATGGCGGTACGCAGGTCGATCAGGAACTGCGACTCTCGATTCAAGGGCGCCTAGCTGATAGCGTCTACATTGATGCATTTTTGTCGGATGTGGACCGCAAGGCGGGGGATCAGACGACGGCAACGCTCCAGGAAGTGGACCAGATTTATTTCCGTGTAGAATCTCCGTATGCGATGCTCCATTTGGGCGATTTTACGTGGACAGACAATTCCATGGGACTCACGTCGTTTGGCCGTTCTACGCTTGGCGCGATGGCGACATTGCGCTACAAGGGTTCGGAAGTGAGCGGGGCGTGGGGTACGGATGAAGTGACGCGGTATTCGCGTTCGTTTAGCGGTGTGCAGGGGCAGCGCGATGGCTATTATCTGGATGAGTCTGGCAGCTTTGTTTCGATTGTACCGAATTCTGAAAAAGTCTGGCTGAATGGTGTAGAGCTTGTTCGGGATCGCGATTACGAAGTGAATTACGCCGGTGGCCTTTTGAATTTTAAAAACGGGATCATTCCTGGAACAGATGATGAAATTCGCGTGGAATATGATGCTTACTTAAGTGAAAGTATTTACACGATGTATGCCGTTCGCGGTAGTTTGCGCTTTGAAAATGTATTCTTTGACGTGTCTGGCTTCCATTTGAAAAATGACGTAGACCGCATGCGCAAAAGTTCGCTTGACAGCGTGGATTATGAACGCCTGAAAAACGATCGTGGCGGTGTTCTGCGGGATTCTTCGCTTAACGAGTTGCATCGCCCAAAAATGTCGGAACGCTTGGGAGCGCGCCTCCGCTTGCAGGCGGAACATCGCTTTTATGCCGATGTCGAACTCGGTTTAAATCGCATGGATTCGAATACAGTCTCTAAAAATGTTGGTGGCCCGAGCGGTCGTGCTTTTAGATGGTATGTGACGACAGACTCGACGCAGAACATGAATGCTTTTCCGGTGGCGCTTTCGGTCTATGGAAATTTTGTACAAGATGGGTTTGCTATTTCAGAATTTAATGGGAACGATCGAGACTGGAACTCCTATGCGCTCAAGAATGAATGGGATTTGGACAGCGCTCTTTTGAAAGGCGGCTTGCGCCATGATGAACTTGCGCTTCGCCTTCGTCTAGGCAAAGACTGGTTTGGAACGGCAAAGTGGGGATACCGCCGTGGCGATGAAGAACGCTGGAATTCCTCGCGGTCTCAGTTGTCGCTTGTGCACCGCAATTTGGATGTGGCAAGCGAGTTTTCGGCAATGTATGTCTCGAGTGCGCAGGAAGTGGATCAGAAACGTTACCAGGGAACTTTTTCGTCGGAATTCTTGCGCGGATTCGTTAGACCGTTTGGTCGCGGCGATGTGCGCTATTCGGTGCTCGACTCGCTGGGGCATAAGTCGGAACGGGGCTATGCAAAAACGTCTGTAGGAGCGACTTTGAATGATGACCTGTGGAATGTGAAGGAATCGGTCGGGACGCTTACCGTGCGCAAACATGAAATCTCAGGGCGTTCCCGCGACGAAGGCTGGCGCGATTCCGTGAATCTCGTGACATGGACTCAGTCGGCAGAAGCGAATTTTCATCGCTTTGGTCTTTCGCACTTGTTGCAGTATACTCATGCCGTTTCTGATTCGCTTGGAGATTCGGATTCCTGGGTGGGCGACTTGTCTTCGAATTTTGGCGATGACGATATGGGGGTGCAAGGTTCTGTTGCGTACCGATTCGGAATGACTTCGGAACAGACTTATACGGCCATTTACAAAGCGGTTGCGAAGGGCACGGGCGATGTGCGTTACGATAGCCTTACTGGAAGTTTTATCGAAGGCGTGGATAACGGTGATTTTGTCTATGAAGGCATGGGCCGCAATGATTCCGTGGGCGCCGTGCTTTCGTCAAATGCAATGTTTGAAGCTTCGGTTGAATGGAATCCGGGTGTATCGCTTGGAATTTCGCAGGGGCTGTTGCGCGATATAACGATTAGCGCTTCATACCGTTCCGAAGCCGAAGATACAACGGGAAAAAAAATTTATTTCCCGCCGGTTTATCCGGCGGCTCTGCGTCGCGTGACGGCAGGAACGGTTTCTTGGGAGGCTAACCTTGCCTGGGAGCATCCGTCGGGAATCTCGGTATCGTACAAGCCGAGTGCATGTTATGAAAAGAAGATGTCGTCGATCGGTTACTATCAGGATGTGTTTGACCATAAGCTTACGGCTGGATTTAAAATAAACGATGAACATTCTGTGCATGTAGACAATACTTTTGAAAATGTTCACTTGGCGGCATTGCAAAAACTGGATTGGAATATTTGGGAAATTACAGGTCGGTACACTTGGAAATTTCCTGCGGGTTTTAGCGTGTCTCCGCGTGTCCGCTATAGGGAAGGTTCTGGCGAAGATAATGCCGAAATGTCTTTTGGTGCGCATCTCTGGGAAGAGGAGCTCCGTGTCGGCTATGAAAAAGAAGGCTTTGTCGATGCGCATGTTTCATTTGCTTCTATACAAATGAATAAACATGATGGCGCTATTCCGTACCAGATGATGTCTGGCTTTGGCGATGGTGTAACATTCAGGCTTGAGTCGATGGTGTCAGTGGAAGTGAACCACTTCTTGTCGCTTTCGCTCCGTTATATTTTGCGCTTTGGCAATGCAGAAGAACATATATTCCAGAAACTGGCGACAGAGGCGAAGGCGTATTTCTAGTATGAAGTTGTTGACTCGAAATATTTTGTGCGTTGTGGTGGTGCTTCTGTTGGGGGCGGTTTTGGGCCGTGCGTCTGAATGCCGTATTACGCGTGTAGAATGGGAGGGGGAATACGGCGATTTTGAAAAACTTTCGATGAGCGTGATTGTCGGCGCTCCGTGCGATTCATGGCGGGGGGCAAAACAGAAACTGTTGCGTTTTTACGAGGACCGTGGATTCCTGGGCGCAAAATTACAGGTGAACGTCGATAGCGCAGGTGTGGCTCGTTGCCGTTTTGAACGAGGCAGCGCCTGGGTGTGGGGCGGGGCCGAAAATCTGGATTCCGGTGCAACGGACATAGGTGTCTTTAGGCTGCTGACTGGGCTTGAAGTTGGCGAAAAAGTGTCGCTTTCGGATTTGGAACGCTCGGAACGCAAGCTCTCCCGATTGGGCTATTACGAAAAGACTGCCGATGTGCGCTTGTTCCGTGATCCGGTGCGCAACCGCGTGATTCCGGCGTATTCTATGCGGGCTGCCCCGATTTCTGCGGCAGAAGGTTTTCTCACATATTCGAGCGACGAAAATGTTTGGGAAGGAAAAATCAATCTCGATTTGTACAACATTCTGGGAACGGGACGCGATTTGCAGATGGATGGCTATTCGCAAAGTGAGTCTCGTCGGATTGAAGGTTCGTATCGCGAACGCTTTATTTTGGGCTCGGCGTGGGATGTGCTTGTGCGCGGGTTCTTTGAAGACGACTCTTTATCGCGGGATTCCCGCCTGGAACTTGGCGTGTCGCGGAATATCGGGTTTAACCTTGAAATTTCGGCATTTGTGGGTATCGGCAATGACGAGAAAAGTTCGTCGCTGGAGCTTTCGTACATTTCGCTTGACCGGAGCGTTTTGCCTCGAAGTGGTACGTCGCTGGATGTTTCGCTTGCGTGGATGATGGATCGCCCGGATTCGCTCGATAGCTATTTGCGGTTGCATGCGTCCTTGGTTCATTACGTGCCGCTGTGGAAAAATTTCATTGTGCGCTACTCGGCTGCGACGGGTGCGTTGCTCCCGTCGGGAGGCTCGTTTGCGCGTGAGGACTTGTTTAGCCTGGGCGGCATCAACTCGTTTAAGGGGATGATGTATGGCTTTATGCGAACGCGCGCGTATGGATTTTCGCAGGCGGCGTTCTTATGGCAGGATGGCTACGATTTGTCGATCGAGCTGTTCTATCAGCCGGGGCTTTACAGGCGGATGACGCCTTTCCACGGGTGGGCGCGCGAGCACGATTATGGCATCGGGTTTACGCAGTACCGCAAGTCCTGGAGCTTTAGCATTTACTATGCGCTCCGCAATGGGTGCGATTATTTGGACGGTGTCCTTGGCTTCGGGGTGAAGACGCTTTTCTAGAAAAAAGCTTTTGAAAAAAGCAAAAAAAGTACGTCATGCGGGCGGGGCCCCAGCTCGGAGTTGACGCTTACGCGTCCGTGGCTGCATTCGGTCATGTGAGTCTGCAAGCAGCCTCCCGCGACACTCATTTTGCACACTTTTGCGAAGGCCGCACGGGCCCCTCCCTGCACCCTCCCCATCCTTGGCCGACGCTATGTTCTCACTCTGTTAATCATTCGGTTCTTTTTTTAGAACATCTCACTAACAGCAATAATAATTGCATCCAATATGTGCGATTATTTGGACGGTGTCCTTGGCTTCGGGGTGAAGACGCTTTTTTAGGCTTATGGGCTAGTGGGGTGTGGGCTCGGTCGCCTACGGCTCCCTTTGACGCCTTCGGCGTCTGCGGCTGCACTCGGTCATAAAAATATGCAGCATATTTTTGCGACTCTCGTTTTGTACGCTACTGAGGTATGAGCTGTTGTAACAAGAAATGCTCAAAGCGAAGCGTGCTCAGAGGCACAACGTGCCGACCTCATACCCCTTAACTACAGTCTATTTTACAATTTTGGAACGCGGACTTTGTCGCCTGCGTTGAGGTGCTCGAGCATGACGCCCGGGTTCACGGACTGGAGGGCTGAGAGCACGTAGAAGCGGGGGAGGTTCTGTGTGCCTGCACCGTATGTTCTGCGGAGGAGCTTGAACAGGTCTTCGCCATCGTTAGCGGTGACGACCTTGTAAAGACTCTTGTTCGAGGGGTCGGACTGCAAGGCTGAGAGCGCGTTCGAGAACTTGGCGACGAAATTTTCGGCGTTGTTGTTTGGCTTAGAGGCTTCTGCGACCTGCTTGACCTGTTTTGGCGGCTTGCTCAGCCCGGATTTGCGGCTCGTGCTTTTTCCGGTGACGGACGGCGGGAGCTTGAATGTCGGCGCCTTGAATGCGTTCATCTTGAGGCTCACGTCGGCGGTGTCTTTGCTTTTTTTGACTGGTTCTAGCTTCAAGATGGAGTCCAGCGAGGCTATATAGTTGCTGTCAGGCCATTCTTCGAGCACCATGCGCTTGTTCACCTCGACGATTTTTGCGGTCGGGTGGTCGTTTTCGCAGGCAATCAAAAGTAACGGAAAAAGCAGCAATAAAGATTTCATGCTATAAAAATACTAAAAATGAGGTTGCAACTTGCCAAAATTCTAAAAAACAACTAAATTATAGCTCTCAACAATTACTTCACAGGAAGTTTTATAATGAAAGAAGGTATCCACCCTAATTATCAACCGGTCGTGTTCGTCGATGCGAATACGGGTAAAGAATACATCACCCGCTCCACGAAGTCTTCCG
>Ga0256407_10003854_pt1 | contig 25949 bp, 19 predicted proteins | sample RumenRJG_04DNA_FD_193489 | JGI IMG/M metagenome (GOLD analysis project Ga0256407, IMG submission 193489) | Bovine rumen microbial communities from Lethbridge, Alberta, Canada - RJG_04 | ecosystem: Host-associated > Mammals > Digestive system > Stomach > Rumen | place: Canada: Alberta... | reverse complement strand
ATGGCGACGACGAATTTTGTCCTTCTATGATCGAGCGCGTAATCGAGCGCGCGATTCAGCGACTGCTCGAAGGTCAGGACGCCGACGGGCGCGCCCAGGACGTCTAATATTTCGTCGTCTGCCATTTTAGTTTCTTTCTGTTTCCGGCGCGACCGATTCACGACGCCATCGTCTTAATATTTCCATGGCGATGCGTCCCGCCGCGTGGCCGTCCCATAGTTCGGGAACGGAACGTTCGCCAAAATCTCCGCGAACGACGCGGCGCCAGGCCGCGACGACTCCCTCCGTCGAAAGTCCCGCGATTTGATTCGTTCCGATTTCACTCGTGATTGGACGCTCCGTGCTGTTGCGGATCGTAACGCAAGGAACCTTCAACGCGGTCGTTTCCTCTTGAAGCCCGCCGGAGTCTGTGAGAACGCACATGGCGTTCGCGTTGAGTTTGAGGAAATCAAGGTAGCCTAACGGATCGATCATAAGCAGATTCGTCGCTTTTTTAAGGCGTTCTTCTAGCCCGAAAAGCCGAATGTTCTTGCGAGCGCGAGGATGGACGGGCCAGACGATCCTAGTTTCGCGGAGAACGACGTCAAACGCGTCGAGAACTTGAATAAACGCGTCGCGGGAATCGACGAGCGCGGGACGGTGCAACGTCGCGACGGCATAGGTTTTTGGCGTTATCCCGAGCGTTTCCAGAATCTTAGAGTTCTGAGCGCGTTCAAAGTTCTTGTAGAGAGAGTCGATCATAACGTTGCCGACCAGACAGATTCTCGAACGCGGGATTCCTTCGCGCTCAAGGTTGGCGACGGCGTCGCGTTCCGTGCAGAAAAGCAAATCGGCGATTTGATCGACGACGATGCGGTTGATCTCCTCCGGCATCGTTCGATCGAAAGAACGCAATCCCGCTTCGACGTGCGCTAGAGGAACGTAGAGACGCGAGGCGACAAACGCGGTCGCGAGCGTGCCGTTGACGTCGCCGACTACGACGACTCCGTCGGGCTTTTCCGCTCGGCAGACTTTCTCAAATTCCGTCATCATCCGCGCGGTCTGCTCTACGCCGGAACCGCCGCAGTTCAAGTTGACGTCTGGTTCGGGCAACCCTAACTCGCGGAAGAAAACGCCGCTCATGGCGTCGTCGTAATGCTGCCCAGTGTGTACGAGGAGCGTCTGAACAGAATCGAGCGTTTTAAACGCTTCAAGAATCGGCGCGATTTTCATAAAGTTTGGACGCGCGCTTACAACACAGACGATCTTCATGACGCCGCGACGACTCCCCTAAACAACCTCAAAAAAATCTCGACGACGCGACGTCCCCGAGAAGAACGCGAATAGCTTACCACTTTTTTCTAATTTCGCTAGCCCTAAGCATGCCGATCGCCCAAAGCCGCGCTTAAGGCGCTTGTAATCGACTATCCGTTCCGTTAAAATTGTGGACGCGTCGATCTTAGATGGACGCGACGTCCCTTTTCAGTGGATTTTATCGACAAGCGCAAAAAAGGAGTACAGATTTTATGACTTTTTTTAACAGATTTAACGATTTTGCCCGATTTCTCAACCGGGCGGGAATTCTGACGTTATTGGTCTTTGCCCTTTCTTTGCTCGTCGTTTCCGCCACAGGGCGGGCGCAAGACGCTCAGTCGCCCAAGACGTTTATTGAACAACTGGGGCTTACGGAAGATTCGTCGCACATGATGAACGACAAACTTCTCGCAGAGGTTGACGCGGCCGGCGAGGAATGGGTCGCCAACTACGAGAAAATTAAGACGCCCGAGGATCTTAAGGCATACCAAGACACGCGTCTCAAGGCGTTCCGCGAAGCGCTCGGTCCGATGTGGGAACGAACCCCGTTGAACGTTCAAGTCACCGGTTCCGGAACGAAAGAAAAATATCGATATGAGAACATCGTTTTCGAGAGTTTGCCCGGCGTCTACGTGACGGCGCTCCTTACGCTTCCCCTCGAAGAACGCTATCCCGGCCCGTATCCCGCGATGCTCATTGTCTGCGGTCACTCGTTGGAAGGCAAAGGATATGATCTTTATCAGAGTCTCGGCATTCTCGCGGCGGTCAACGGCGTCGCGGCTCTCGTGATGGATCCGATCGACCAAGGCGAACGGTTCCAGTTCACGAAAGACGACGGCTCTTTCCGTCTGGCGTCGGTCGCCGCGCACAACATGGTTCAGGCGGGCTCGATTCTCGTCGGGCGTAGCGCGGCGACGTTTGAAGTCTGGGACGGGATGCGAGGAATCGACTACCTCCAGAGTCGCGACGATATTGTCAAAGATCAAATTGGCGTTTGCGGAACCTCCGGCGGCGGCACGCAGACGTCCTACATCATGAACCTCGACGACCGTGTCGCGCTCGCTGCGCCCTCCTGCTACATCTGCAGCTTCTTCGGCGATTTGACGCACAATCTCGGCGCGCAAGACGGCGAGCAGAACATCTGGGGACAGCTTAAGTTCGGGATGGATCACGCGGACTATCTGTTCCTGCGCGCGCCTATGCCGACGCTTATGTGCGGCGCCACGAAAGACTTCTTCTTCATCGACGACGGCTGGCGTTCCTACCATTATGCGGCGCGTATTTTCTCGCGACTCGGATATTCCAATCGTCTGACCTTCGTCGAAAAGGACGCCGATCACGGATATTCCGAAGAGGCGCGCGTCGCGACGGTTCGCTGGGCGCGACTCTGGTTCATGGGCAAAAACGACGAGATCGTCGAACACGACCAGCCGCTCCTTACCCAAGCCGAGTACAACTCGATCAAATCCGGCAAGGGCGTCAAATCTCTTCCGAACGCCCGTACGGCCTACAATCTGAACCTCGACCTTGCGAAGGAACTTGAACCCGCCCGTAAAGCGAAATGGGACAATATTTCCGGCGCCGACGCGTCCGCGCTTGTTCGCTCGCGCGCCGTCGTTCGTCCCGACGCGGAAACGCCGACGGTCAAAGTCGCGGGCGCTCGCGACGCCGACGGCGGCGTCGAACGCGTTTTCGAGACCGATCCTTCCGTTTGGCTTACGGCTCGCGAGAATTTCGGCGCCGACGATAAGTTTGACGAGATGACGCTCGTGATTTCCGATCAGAGCCGCGCGTCCGACGCGACGAACGCCGTCTTTGGCGAAGGCGGCAAAGTCGCGGCGGTTGAACTCCGCGGTTTTGGCGACACGCACGAGGTTGGCCGAACTTACTATAACCATGGTCAGTTTGGCTCGGACGGCGACGATCACTGCCTTGCGTATCTTCTTGGCAAGACGTTCGTCGGCATGCGCGTCGACGACCTCCTTGCGGTCGCGCGTTTCTACCGCGCGGAACGCGGCGTGAAGAAGATTCGCGTCGTCGCGGAAGGTTATGCGGGAACGGTCGCGCTTATCGCTGCGATTGCGGATCCAGGCGCGTTTGACTCGGTTAAACTCGTCGGCGAGCTTCCGACGTGGTCCGAGCAGCTCGCTCGCGAATACGGTCCGATTCCGCTTACGAATACGATCCACGGCGTCCTGATTGATTTCGATATCGACGACCTGAAAGGCTATCTTGCCAAGCAGGGCGTCCTTGAAGAATGACGCTCGTAGCGTCGTAATAGATAATTCGCGTCGGGGGACGTCGTCTTCCGACGCGTTTCGATTGAAGTTTCTTGCTGAAAACGAAGGTTCGTTTATGAAAAAAATTGTAATGTTCGCCGCCGTTTTGACAGCGGCGATTCTCGCTTCTTGTTCCGCGCAAGCGCAAGACGGCGTTAAGGTTAGCTCTCAAAGTTGGGAACATAATTCCGGAGCGTTTCAAGATTGCTCGGCGTATATAGCGGAACGCGCCGATCTGAACCTCTTAGCGTTTCCCGAAGCGAAACTCGTCGCGATCCAAGGCGTGACGTCGCCCGAATATCTGATCGACGGCTCCGCCGGCGAGTATGGCGGAGCAGGACGCGTCCAAGTCGAAGGAAAGCCGGCCCGAATCGTTTATTATCTGGGGAAACCTCGTAAGATTTCAGAACTTAACGTCTTCTCCGGCAATATCGACGAGCGCGGCAACCAGGACTTTGAAATCCGACTTGCGAACAACGCGTCGCATCCGGGCGTCGAGCCGAAATTCCCCGAGGTTCCGACGATTACTTCCGGCGATAAGGTTCTCGGCGACAACGGAGGCGGGTTCCTTTCTTCTTACGCGCCGGAGTCTGGCGCCGCGCTCTTCAACCAAGAGTTCGACTGGGTCGAATTCCGATTCTGGTCGACATACAAGGTGAGAGCTGGAGAGCCCGGCAAGGCGAATACCGCGGCGACGAGCTGGGGCTCGATGGTCGAACTGCAACTTTTGGGCGACCCGTCCGATCCGACGCTTTTTGAGTCCGAAGAAGCGCGTCAGCAGTGGCTCGCCGGTATTAAAGCGCGTAAACTTCGTCAAGAAGTCGCTAAGCTCGGGTTTGACGTTCCCTATGCTCTTGAACACCGCGATTCGCTTCTCCTTGCGATCAACGCGATGATTGACGCGTGGGGCGACGAACTCGGCGACGTCGATTGGCTCGATCGTTACGACGATTTTGAAAAGAAGTTCGCGACTGCGGGCGATCTTTCGACGGAAGAGTATATCGCGCTCGTTAAAGATTACGACGCGTTTCGCCGCGAGGTCGTTCTCGCCGACCCCGCGCTTGGCGATTTTGATAAGATTCTCCTGCGTAAGACGCGCAATCCCGCGCTGACGTCGAACTGGATTTCCAACGCGTCGCGAGGGAAGGGGAACTACGACGACTCGCTCGTTCTGCTCGACATGAACGATCTAACCGCGCCTCTTAAGGAGGTCGCGCGAGGTCCGAACAACTCGTTCATCGGCGACATTAACCTTCATTGGGACGCCGACCGCTGCCTCGTTACGGGGCTCTCCGACGCCGGCACGTGGCAGGTCTTCGAGTGCAATCTTGAAGACGGATCGCTTCGTCAAGTCACTCCTGAAATGGGCGGCGACGTCAACAACGTCGAAGGATGCTACGTTCCCGACGGCTCGACGATTTTCGTTTCCTCCGCCTCGATGATGGGCGTTCCGTGCATCGGCGGAAGCGACGTCGTCGGCAACCTCTATCGCGTCGAAGAGGACGGCAAAACGGTTCGTCAGCTGACCTTTGAACAGGACCAAGACTGGAACCCGACGATTCTCCCGAACGGTCGCGTCATGTACCTCCGTTGGGAATACGTCGATATTACTCACTATTACTCGCGTTACGTCTTTACGATGAACCCCGACGGCACGAACCAAGTCGAGCATTACGGCAGCGGTTCGTATTGGCCCAACAGCACGTTCTATGCGAAGGCGATACCGGGTCAGTCCTCCAAGTTTGTCGGCGTTGTCTCCGGACACCACGGAGTCGCGCGCGAAGGCGAACTCGTGATCTTCGACCCCTCTAAAGGTCGCCAGGAAACGCAGGGCGTCGTTCAGCGCATTCCTGGTCGCGATAATCCGCCCGCCAACGTGACGATCGACCAACTTGTCGATAATTCGTGGCCAAAATTCCTATTCCCGTATCCGCTCGACGACGAGCATATCCTCGTTTCATGCAAAATGACGCCAAGCGATCCTTGGGGAATTTATCTTGTCGACGTTTACGACAACATGACGTTGCTTCGTACCGAGCCTGAATACCAGCTTTTAGAACCCTTCGCGCTCATTGAACGCGAAGAGCCTGCTACGCTCCCTGATCGTACGATTCCGGGCGAAAAGACGGCGAACGTCTTTATTACGGACGTCTATTTTGGCCAAGGACTCCCGAAGGTTCCGCGCGGAACGGTTAAGAAACTGCGAGTCTACGCCGTGAGCTACGGCTATCGCGGCATCGGCGGTCACGACGTTTTTGGTCTCGAAAGCTGTTGGGACGGACGCCGTCTCCTCGGCGAAGCGACCGTTAACGAGGACGGAAGCGCGTCCTTCAAAATACCCGCGAACACGCCGGTCTTCGTTCAGCCCGTCGATGAAAACGGCGCGGCCGTTCAACTTATGCGCTCTTGGTTTGTCGGCATGCCCGGCGAAAACGAGAGTTGCATCGGCTGCCACGAAACGCAGAACGACGTTTCGCCGACCGTCTCGACGATCGCGCGTAACGCTCAACCCGCGGCGCTCGCTCCGTTCTACGGGCCTGAGCGCCCCTTTACGTTCCTTGCCGAGGTTCAGCCGATTCTCGACAAATATTGCGTCGGTTGCCATAACGGCGAAAAACCGAATCGACCGAATTTTGCCGATATTACCCCCGGTCCGCATAACTTCTCGAACTCGTATCATGCGCTGGCGCGGTACGTGCGTCGTCCCGGTCCTGAAAGCGACGTTCACGTTTTCCAACCGATGGAATATCACGTTTCGACGTCGGAACTCGTTAAGATGCTCCGCAAAGGACACTATAACGTGAAGCTCGATCATGAAGCGTGGGAACGTCTTTTCAGCTGGATCGACTTGAACGTTCCTTTCTTCGGAACGTGGTCTGAGATTTCCGAGGCAGGCAGAGAACGCGGTTCCAGCGCGATTAAGAACGTTTCGTCGCGCTACGTCGAACTCAAATCGCTCTACGCCGACAACGACTTGAACTTTGAGTCCGACGCTTATTACTGGGACAACAACAAAGAGCGTCCCGAGTTTGTGAAGCCCGAGAAAACGCCTGATCCCGATCGCTCCGCGCCGAAGGTCGCCAACTGGCCCTTCGACGCCGACGCCGCTCGCGATATGCAGGTCGCTAGTTTGCCGGTCAACGCCGCCGCGAAAGAAAACGCGCCTTACGCGATTTCCCTCAATACGGAAAGCCGCGCTCGCGTCAACCTTGACGACGAAATCGCTTTCGATCTCGTGAAAATTCCCGCCGGCTCTTTCGTTATGGGCGACGAGAAAGGTTTTAACGACGAACTTCCGCGTTCCGTCGCGACGATCGACAAGCCGTTCTGGATGGCGACGACGGAAACGACGAACGCCATGTACAAGCTCTTCGACGCGACTCACGACAGTCGTTTCATCGATCAACAGTGGAAGGATCACGTCCTTCCCGGATATCCGGCGAACCTTCCGAATCAGCCCGTTATTCGTATTAACTGGCAAGAGGCAACCGCGTTCTGCGAATGGCTTTCTGAAAAGACGGGCAAGCATTTCCGACTTCCGACAGAAGCAGAATGGGAATGGGCTGCCCGCGCCGGTTCGGAAACCCCGATGTGGTTTGGCGATCTCGACGCAGATTTCGGAAAATTTGAAAACCTTTCCGACAAGCAAACGACAAAATTTGTCGTTCAAGGGGTCAATCCTCAGCCCATCGCCAATCCTCCGGAGTGGCGCGCGTTTATTCCTCGCGTCGATTCGGTTGACGACGGAAATATGATCGTGACGGAAGTCGGAAGTTACCTTCCTAACCCGTGGGGACTTCACGACATGCTCGGCAACGTCGCCGAATGGACCGCGTCCGACTATCGACCGTATCCGTATAAGGCGGACGACGGACGAAACGCTGGCGACCTTACGACGAAAAAGGTCGCGCGCGGCGGCTCGTGGCGCGATCGTCCGAAATGGGCGCGCGCGGGCGTACGCGGCGAATACGAGTCGTGGCAACGCGTCTTTAACGTCGGTTTCCGCGTCGTTTGCGACGATCTTAATTGAGATCGAACGACGTCGATAGACGCCGTCGCACAAGATGAAAAGCCGTCTCTCGGAGCGTATCAACTTCGAGAGACGGCTTTTACTTTTTGTGGCGACTCCAGATTCGCACGACCACTAAGATGAATCAACGAAAGAATATATTTATTTTGAAAAAAATAATAAAAAATTGAAGACTGTATTAAAAAACTCTTTTATGTTGTTAATTTGTGATTATAATGACGGAAACGCTGAAAATTGGGATTGAAATGATTGCGACGATTTGTTACGATCGTCGCGGAATCTGGGAGACGTCGGCAGGACGCGGACGTCCTCATTTTAGGTTGACGGGCACGGAAACGTCCGTCTTTTCTCTTTGCGAGGATAACTATGGATTTAAACGTTACGCCGAGCGCTCCGGTAATGGAGCAGGTTAAGCGTCGTCCGGGACGACCGCGACGCGCCGAGGACTACACCTGCGTTTCTGTAACGATCTCATCCGAACTAATTCAACAGGTAGACGACTACGCCCGACGATGCGGTTTGAATCGTTCCGGAGCAGTGACGCGACTTCTCTCTGCGGAGATAGACAATAAGAACGACTCCAGTCCGCTCGAAATTGAAACAGCCGTTAATTCTATAAGGGAGCTCGTTTCGCCCTTCGTTTCCTCGTTGGAACACGCGTAGTTTGCGTTCGTTCCCCTCTTTTGACGTCGTCGTTAGGCGTCTTGTTCGCGTTTAGCGCGCGGTGCGATAATCGTTGTTTTTATTGAGGTTTTTCCATGAATACCGTAACTTCTCGTCTTAAGTCTTTTCGGGAACGAAAAACAGGTCGTCCACGCCGCCAAGACAACTACGAGAAGGTCTCGTTTACGATTTCAACGGCGCTTCTCACCCAGGTCGATCAACGCGCGCAAAAATGGGGAATGAATAGGTCTGGCGCCGTCGCGAGGATTGTTCAAGCGCAGATTAACAACGCGTCTTCCGATAAAGCTAAGTATCAAGATTTGGAACAGAAACTCATTCAAATTAACAAGCTGCTCAACGAGCGTCGCGCTGGTTGAATTCAGAATCGCCGACGCCGTTACGTTTATAGACGCGTCTCCGTTCCCCCCTTCGGGGAACGGCGCGGAACGTACGCCTAGCCCGACGACGCTTTTCAGCGTCTTTCGGGCTGTCTTTTTTTTAGGACGAGTCGACGCGACTGAGGCGAATTAGTCGGGAGATTCTATCAGAGAGTCTGCGTTTCTTTAACGAATCGACGCGTTTCGTCGAGGTCACGCGCCATCTGGCGCAGCAGCGATTCTTTGTCGGGAAATTTTTCTATATCGCGGATTTTGGCACAGAACTCCAGCGTTAACGGTTTGTCGTAGAGATCGCCCGAGAAATCAAGAATATGGGCTTCGATTTTACGTTGCTTAACGCCGAACGTCGGGTTGCCGCCAAGGTTAACGGCAGCGGGACGCGTTTGTCCGTCGTCAAACTTCGCGATCGCCGCATAGAGCGCGTTTTGAGGCAGGAAAACGCTGGGATTGTCGAGATTTGCCGTCGGATATCCGAGCGCCCTGCCGCGCGCCTCGCCGTGCGCGACAAGACCGGAGATAGCGTGTCGTCTCCCAAGAAGGCGCGAGGCGAATCGCACGTCGCCTGCGTCGAGTGCACGTCGTATTTCGCTGCTCGAAACAACGTAACCGTCGATTGCGATCGGCGCGACGATTTCCAGAGCGACGTTAAATTGAGACGCTAACGCCACAAGACGATCGCCGCTTCCTTCACGTCCTCTGCCAAAAGAAAAATTAGCGCCCTCGACAAGTCCGACGGCCGCAAGACGCGACACGACGACGTCGCGGAAAAACGCGTCGGCGCTTTGATTGAGAAATTCACGCGTCGTAGGAAACTCTATGAGCGCGTCTATTCCCGCGCGAGCTATTAACGCGCGTTTTGTCTCTGCGTCGACAAGAGGCGCCGGCGCGTATTCGGGACGCAGAACATTAGCAGGCGCCGGCGAGAAGGTAAAGACGAGAGAAGGCGCGTTTTTACGTTTTGCCATGGCGACAGTTTGCGCCATGATGCGCGAATGACCTAGATGGAGTCCGTCAAACTTGCCAATCGACAGAACTCCGCCCCTAAAACGTGGGGAAACGTCTTCCAGACGGTTAAAGATTTCCACGGCGTCGTCTTAATAACGGCGCCCAGCGCCGCCTCCAGCGTCGGAGCCGGGCGCCGTACCCGACGCGCGCTACGGCATAGCCGACTGATTGGGCGTTTCTCGCGCGTCGCGCTATGCGAGAAACGTCGTTGCTTTTCGACCCCCAGTCTAATTCTTTTTTCCGATTTTGAAAGGGGCGGCTATTCGTCGTCGTCGCGGAAGACCGTTTCAAGAGTCTTCGTATTGCGGTCGACGGCAAGGATAATCGTCTGCGTTTCAGAGCCGTCGTAACTTGTCGCGACGACGGGGAAGACGTGACGTCGTTCCGGAAGTTCGAGTCTAACGGCAAATATGCCGTTCGGCTTTGGAACGACGCGTTCGTCGCGAATCCGAAGAACCGCGCCGGGCGAGACGCGTCCCTTGACAATGATTTCCGCGCCGACTTTGAGCGAGACGCCGCCGAAGCCTGCGAGATAGTTCGCGGAATCGTCGCGACGAAGCGACACGTCTGAATCGTCCAACGTTTCTTGCGATTTATCGGCGCTAGACGAGTCGAAAGATTTGTGTGGAATTGAACTTGCAGCGCCCCAATGCGGAGCGAGGGGGGGAGGTAGAGGCGAAGGATCGTTAATGAATTGCGCCGACGTCTCTACGACGCCGCTTGACGCGAGCGTGAAGAACTCCTTGTCGCGCGAAAGGTAACCGAGTTCGACCATGAACGCGCCCGGAGGATTATCAACGGGAACGTACCAGATACGAACTGGCAACTGGACGACGACGTCGGCGATACGATCCCGGCGCATCGTCGTGTATCGAGGGCTTTTATCGACGCGATAAACGCGCAGTATCGGCTCGGCCGTGTGCCAGAGTCGTCCCATAGCGGAACGCACTCTGCTCAAATTGGCGTCCGAAACGATCCATTGAGCGCAAATCCAAAATGAATTGACGACGCTCAATTGGAGATAATCGGGACTTTGGCGCTGCAGAACGCGTCGTGGAATTCCTGCCGACCTACGGCGCGACGACTCGGACGAAGCTTTTGACTTTTTATCACGAGGCGCGGCGTCTTTCTTCACGGAGTCGTCTGACGTCGACTTCTCGTCGTTTTCTTCCGCGTTAGGTTCGGATTGCAATTCCGGCGTCGCGACGGCGTCGTCAACGTTAAGCGACGTTTCAGAGTCGACGCGGTCGCGTCCTGGCTTTGCGTCTCGCCTATTTTCAACGTCGCCGTCGTCTGTTTCTTTCGCGCGTTTTCTCTTCGGCGCGACGACGTCCACGGACGTTTCAAGAGCTTCCGGCTTTTCCGCGTCGCTTTGTTCCTCAGACTTTCTTGCGCGTTTCCTTTTGGGACGGGACGGTTCCGACTCGAGCTTTGTTTCTAGCGCAGTAGTCGCGGGGACCTCGACGCTTCGCCTTACGCGTTGTTTTGTCTTGGGCTTTTCGACTGGAGACGCTTCGGATTCGGAAGATATAGGCTCAGGGAATCTGGAACGCCTTCCGTGTTTTGTCTTTACCTCGGAAGGTTTCGTTTCAGCAGGCGCGGGAGACTTAGAAGGCGCGGCGTCTTTTTTCGACGTCGATTTCAAGTTCTTTTCGATCGATTCGACAGGGGAAGGCTTTTTTCGCGACTTTCTGTTCGACGGTTTTGCCTTCGTCTCGAGGGCGGGTTCGACAACTTCGACGCTCTTTGGTTTTCTCGCTCTTTTCTTTTCAGACTTTTCATCCGTCTTTCGCGAGGAGGACGACTTCTTTACCACAACTTCGAGAGAAACTGCGTTCGATTTTCGACGAGCTGTTCGCCTTACAGGAACGACCTCGACGTCGTCTTGTTTCTTTGATCTGGAAACGACCCGGGTTTTGGCCGTTTGAGGAACGTCGCCGGTTGCAGTCGACTGAGTTTTCGTTGTCGATTTTTTTGGAGACGCTACGACGCTTTTGATCGGTTTCTTTTTCTGAGAATCGACTGGATCGACCGTTTCCGATCCCTCGGTCTTGGTTTTTCTCACGCGATTTTTCTTCGTCGTCTTGAGTTCTTTCACCGCGACGGAAGGGGCGGGCGACTCGACGTTTTTCTTGCGCGGGGTCTTTCTCGACGGGACCGCCGATTCGCCGCTCTTGTTTTTTCCGAGGGATTTGCCCTTTGCCATCACTGCCTCCGACTAAACTCATCTGTCGACTTGACCGCCACGCTTAACGACCGCCCGCTTCTAAGTCGACGACTATCGAGGGACGCCGTTTGGTTCGACAACGTTCAAAATCGCTATCTGCCTCAGCGCATTATACACTAAACCAGTCTAATTTACAACTTTTAATTTTCCTGAATTGACTATTTTTTGTAAATTAACATACTGCGCTTGTATGAAGCGGACGTCACATTCGTCGGCGGCGTCTATTCCCTTTCATGGACGAAATTTTATCCACGTCGTTGAAAAACGAAATCAAGCCTTCTATAATGGGCGTAATGAAGGGTTGCGTCGGGGCTTTTACTGGAGTTCAGGGCTTCCGCTGCAGAAACGCTTTGGTTATGAAGAAACGAAAAGGAGCGCCGTATGCTACGCTGGCGTTTACTTATAGGGATCCCGCTTGTCGCCTTGCTCGTGCTGTTTTGCTGGCTGGACGCGATCGCTCCGGCGCCTGGCCTAGTTCTCATGCCGTTCTTTCTAGTTTGCGTTTTTTTCCTGTGTCGCGAGATCATGCAACTTCTCAACGCAGGCGGAATCTATCCTCGGCGCACGACAATTTACGTCGGCGTCTTCGGAACGATCGTCCTGAGCTGGATCGCGTGCTGTAATTCAATGCCGTATATTGCGCGTTTTGAACATTCGATTGTCGACGCGTTCCAAAACGAAACGGTTGATTCGAGGGGTTCTGGCGCGACGGTTCAAGAGCAGGATCGAGCGATTAGCGAAGCGTCGCGCGCCGTTTCGACGGCGCGCAGAGCGCTGGAAGGCGCGGAGAAGGCGCTCGAGACCGCAAGGGAACGCGCCGCGGAACGTAACGACGCGATTTCTGACGGAACGGCGTCGGGACGCGTCGACAAAAAGACTGTCGTCGACGAACAAACTCGAGACGGCGAAAACAATTCCGTCGAGGCGTCCGTCGAATTTTCCGAAGGGCAGGAATGGAAGACCGCCGCGTATGCCTGCGTTCATATTCTGCTTGCGATTGCGTTCGGCGTCCTTATCGCTTTCGTCGGCGAGATGCTCCGTTTCAAACTTCCCGGCGGTCATATGATAAATCTTAGCGGCGCCGTTTTTGCGATCGTCTATATCGGTCTTTTAGGATCGTTTATGGTTCTGCTTCGCGTCGCCTATGGCGTCATGGCGGTGTTTTCTATGGCGCTCATTACGAAGATGTGCGACGTCGGCGCGTATACTGTCGGTCGGCTCGTCGGTCGGCATAAGATGGCGCCGAGTTTGAGTCCTGGCAAGACGATCGAAGGGGGGATCGGCGGGATGTGCTTCGCCGTGCTGGCGGCGTGGTTCTCAACTTCGGTTCTTTTTCCGCTCGCGACGGGAGCGCCGTCTAAAACGACGTGGATTGGCGTCGTGATTTACGGACTTTCCGTCGGGCTCGCGGGAGCGCTCGGCGATCTTGCGGAATCGCTGATTAAAAGAGACGTAAGTCGAAAAGATTCCGGAGTCAACGTTCCCGGTTTCGGCGGTTTTCTCGATATTTTTGACTCGTTGCTTCTCGCGGCGCCCGTCGCGTTCGGCCTCTGGGCGTTCCATGTCGTCGTTTGAAATTACCGTCGTTCCGTCCGGCTATTAGGAGAGAAAATCAATGGCGTCGAACATTATCATTCGTCTTAAACAGAAATCTGACAACGAAGCGGTCGCGGAACTGATTCGCGATTCGCTTAACGTTTGGTATAACCGTCATTTCGGAATTGAAAATCTTGTTCCGTCCCTTGAAGCTGCGTCGATCTACACCCGCGTGTATGACGAACTCGATCCCGATTGCTGCGTCGTCGCAGAAGACGTCGATACGGGGACGCTCGCCGGATCGTGTTTCTTTCATCCGCGTCCGACACATGTGTCGCTGGGGATCATGAACGTGGCTTCTGCGTATTTTGGCCAGAAGGTTTCGTCAAAGCTCCTCGCGTATATCGTCGACGTCGCCGAACGCCGGAATCAACCTCTCCGACTCGTATCTTCCGCGATGAATCTTGATTCTTTCTCGCTGTATAACCGCTTTGGGTTCGTCCCTCGCGTCATGTTTCAAGATATGGTCCTCGCAGTTCCTGAAGACGGCTTTTCAGTCGGCGCGCCGGCTGGCGTGATCGTCCGCGACGCGGTCTTAAGCGACGTAGAAGCTATCGTCGCGCTCGAATCCTCGATCAACGGGGTGGATCGTTCCAAGGATTACCGCTATTTCATCGAAAACCGCGCCGGAATCTGGGGCGTGAGCGTCGCTGCGAACGAAGCGACGGGCGAACTTCTCGGCGTCATGTGCTCCGTCAAAGATCCCGGTTCCGCAATGGTCGGTCCTGGCGCGACTCGAGACGAGGCGAGCGCAGCCGCGCTCATTCGTTATGAACTCAATCGCTACCGCGGCAAGTGGTCGCCCGTCGTCCTTATTCCCACCTCCGCGGTCGAGCTTCGTCGCTCCATGTACGCGCTAGGCGCGAAGAACGTCGAGACGCACGTCGCCCAAGCGCTCGGCGAGGTCGCGCCGCCGAAGGGCGTCGTCGTCCCGAGTTTTATGCCCGAAACCGCTTGAAGCTTAACGTTCCGTCTCTTTGAGTTTGACGACAGTGCGAGAAAACGTTTCCATCCCCTTTTGGCGCGTCGACGGCGCTAGAATCTATTCGCAGAGCGCGTATTTTCGACACGAGTTTGGCGCGCCGGTAAGGAAAATTAGCGTCGACGCGCATTTCTCCTGTCCTAATATCGACGGAACGGTTGGACGAGGCGGTTGTATTTTTTGCGACGCGCGCAGTTTCAGTCCGGGACGTCAGTTTGGTCTCGAGGATATCGACGCTCAGATCGACGACGGGATCGTCAAACTTCAGCGACGTTTCGACGCGAATAAATTCATCGCCTATTTCCAACCGTCGACGAACACCCACGCGCCTGTTGAAACGCTTGAACGCGTTTTCCGTACGGCTCTGCGCCGTCCAGAAATTGTCGGACTCGCAATCGGCACGCGTCCTGACGCCGTCGGCGAGCCCGTCTTAGCGCTTCTTGAAGAATTGTCGCGCGAGACTTGGCTTGTCCTCGAACTAGGGTTGCAATCTTCGAAGGACGCGTCGCTTCGCGCTATGAACCGCGGACATAATTACGCTTGTTTTGTCGACGCCGTCGAACGCGCGAAGCGTCGAGGACTTCGACTTGGCGCTCATCTGATTCTTGGATTTCCCGGCGAAACGCGAGAGGATATGATTCTTACGGCGCGACGCGTCGCCGCGGCGCGGTTTCACTCGGTCAAATTACATAATCTCTATGTCGTTCGCAATACGCCGTTAGCGTCGTTATGGCGCGACGGTTCTGTCAAAATTCAGTCTCTCGACGAGTACGCGCAATGCGCGGCGGATTTTCTGGAAGTTCTCTCTCCCGAGACCGTCGTCGAGAGGTTGGCGGGAGAAGCGTCCGCCGAATTTTTACTCGCCCCGGAATGGACTGGCGTCAAGCACGCCGGACGCAACGCGATCGAACGGGAGTTGAAGCGTCGCGGGAGCTGGCAAGGTAAATTTTTCGACCCCGATTGGATTGACCAATAACCTGATAGCTCGTTTTTTTCCGAATTGTCGTCGAGTTTCATTTTTTCCTTCTAACGTCGTTTACGTTTTTCTCTTCTCGACGTTAAGTTTAGAATCGATTATGACGATAATACTAGCGATTGTCCGTTGTTGCGGATAATTCAATTGTGTAATGGATTCTGGAACGGATTTATTTGACGAGGCTTGATTGGATACCGGAACTTAACGGGGACGGAACGGCTGTAATTTATATCCACGCGAGCAGGATCAATGAGATCCGGTTCGGAGAGTCTGGCGCGCGCGCGGAAGAACGGAAATCGTCGAGCGGCATACGCCAGAATCAAACGCCCACAGACGCAAGGATGCAAAAATGAGAAACATCGGGAGACGCGCGTTTTTATCGCAACTTCTCGCGCTAACAGCGGTTTGCGCGACGGGAGGCGGTAAGATCGCCTACGGCGGTTCGGTCGCCTCTTTACTGGACGCGGAGAGGCTAAAATTCGAACTGCGAGTTACGAGCGACGCGCAGGCGGCTTATGTCGACGACGTTGTCGACAAGGTAAAGAACGGTTCCTTGCCGCTTAAAATCCTAGCGGCGGCGTACAAGTACGCGATGAACCGCGAACATCGGCGTCGTCCCCTTTATTTCAAGATTTGCGTAGAGGAACTGGCGAAAAAAGCCGGGTTAAAGCTCTCGTTTTTGTCGTTCTAACGCCGAGCGAGAACGCGTTGCGTTTCTGATCGATATACAACGACGCCGCAGAGGAGTTTTTTTCTCCTCCGCGGCGTCTGTCTTTTTATCTTCCTTATTTGAACGACGCGCGTCTATTTTTCCGTCGTTCGACTATTTTAACCCTCGACAGGGAGCTTGGATCTGAGAAATTCCGCGCGAGCCGCGTCTTCTTCTTCTCGATCTTCGAATTCTTTACCGAAATACCGCGAGAGACTGGCAGGCTGGATTTGAAGGAGCAGCTTGTCAGGCGACGGGATCGACGGGTTATTGAAAGCTTCAAGACAGAGGCCAAGCCGAATATCCGAAAGGAACGTCGTCGCTTCTTCCAACGAGGTCGTCTGCGCCATATGAAGGACGCCGAGCGCGCGACGACAACGGTCTAAAACGCCCCGGCGATTGTACTGCATGAGAGTCTCGCGCGATTTACGCTCGTATTCGACGACTCCGGAGACTATTTCGTTTAGTTGATCGACGATTTCTTCTTCCGTGACCCCAAGCGTTTTTTTTCCGCTTACTAAAAACATATCTCCCGGCGTTCGTTCTTCCTCGGTGTAAAGACTTCGCACGTCAAGATTGAGCTTGTGAAGTCCACGAAGCGCTTTCTCTATTTCGCCAGTTTCGACTAGCCCCGGCAAATGAAGAGCGACGCTGGCGCGAAGACCCGTTCCGAGATTAGAAGGACTGGCGGTAAGGTAGCCAAATTGTTCGTCGAAGGAATAATCGAGCTTAGACTCTAGAAGGTCGTCGAGCGAGTTTACGCGTTCAAACGCCTTCTCTAACGAGAGTCCCGGCGTGATCGCCTGGAGTAACAGATGGTCTTCTTTGTTGACCATGACGCTGAACTGCTCTTTGTTGTCGAAGAGCAGTCCGCGCGGTCGCTGCGAGGCAAGAAACTTAGCGTCGACGAGTTTTCGTTCCAGAAGGAATTGACCCTCGTCGTCAGAGAGGTTGGAAAAATTGACAAAAGTGACCTTCGACGCGTCAAAAAGTTCTGCAAAAGCTCCACAGACCGACTCCATGAGGTTCTCTAGATCTAAATCAGAGGCCTTGCCGACGAAACTAAACCCCGTTAAATTTCGCGCGATTCGAACTCTAGAGGAAATCACGACGTCAGAATTTTGTACTTCCTCGCCTTGAAGCCATGCGCTCGGCTGGCGCGCTAAATCGTCAATAATCACAATTTTTCCTTTTTAAGTTTGAAGGGAACGGCGCTCCGAGAAGAACGCCACGACAAACGTCCGCCGACGCTAACGCGCGACGACAGGTTGTCAATATAGCGTTTTTGCGCCGTCGCGGCAAGTTCCAAAAGACAGAATTTTAGACGAACGTCACAGCGAAAGCGGTTCGTTGGCGAGCTGTCGTTCCGCGCGCGTTAATTCGTACATATCGCTGATAAGTTTGACGTCGCACGGACGTTGTTTGAAGTTGCGACGCAAAAACATTCGTTCTTGCGTCAACGTCATAAGTTCGACGGGAACTTCCGTAATCTGTCCGAACGAACGCGCATAGTTCACAAAGCTCGGAACCGCCGTCGTGACAAATCCGTAACATAAGCAACAGGCTCCGAGCGTCTTACCCGTGAATATACTCGTGTTGATCGCCGTTTTGGAATAATCGCCAATTACGCAGCCGAGAAATTGCATGTGAGACGGAAATTTACCGGCGACCGTCTCTTGCGAGACTTCGTTATATGAGTTTTTGAGGTCGCTGTTGCAGGTTCCGGCCCCAAGATTGACCCAACTTCCCACGTAGCTGTGACCAAGGAATCCATGGTGCTGCTTATTTGAGTATTTTTCAATCGTCGTCGCTTCGACTTCGCCGCCGACCTTACAAGTCGAACTAACCGTGACAAAATCCTTAATAGCCGCGTGCTCGATGATTTTACTGTTCGCGCCGACGTAAACCGGACCGCGTATATAGCAGAACGGACCGATCTTAACGTTTTCGTTGAGCAACACGGGGCCGTTGCCCGTATGGCAGACGAACTATTCGTCGATTTTCGGACGTTTCGTTTCGTCTCGCGGAACGAATAGTCCGTCCTTTATCTCGACATACTCTCCCGTCGCAATGCGGCTTTCGAGGTTTTCGTTGAGGAAACGGAGATGAAAGCGAATCGCGTCGGAGGGACGTTCAAGCAACGGAATCGACTCTTGGGTTTCGACTTCGGGAAGCGCAAGATCGCGAAGTATCCCCTGAAGCTGCGCGCAACCGATTTCCTGGTTCGGCAACAGTCTCGGATCGTTGACGAGCGCGGCGGCGACGGCTGCGCCTGAACGAATATAGCCGCCTTGTTCATATTCGCATGTCGTGAGGTCGCGCCATGCCTTGAAAAGACAGTAATGCGGCGCGGTTCGCGCGTTGATGAAAAGAATAGGTCCTTTACGTTCGCCGTCCTTCGGGGTCCACGTGTAGGGCGCTTCTTCTCGGAGAATTGAGCGGAGGTGCGGACGCACGACCAGTTCGACGACGCCGCCAAGTTGTTTGGCGAGATTGAAAAGTCGCGTCGCTCCGACGCTGATCGAAAACGCGGGACGTCCAATTGTGATAGGGTAAAGATTGACGACCTGATCGTCTTCGAATAAAACGACGTGCATAGCTCGCTCCCGGCGGACGCCTCGCCGACGAAATCCACGACGGCGGGTTATTTCCTTTCTGAAATCCTATATTGTTCGGCGGCTATCAACCGCGCCGCAGAACGTCGCGTCAATCGTTGACCGAATCGCCGCGACAACTCGGACATTGTATCGATTTTAATAAAATCGCAAAGTTGGGGCGACCTGCGAATTCTTTTTCCCACCCGGACTTTATGTCATAATCGACGTTCGCGCGCAGTTTTTTTTCAAAAGATTTTAGCCGGTTTGGCAACATTTTTGCGTAATAGAGTATGCGACGCGACTGTAAAGACGTTGACAGGCGTCGAATCTTTGCGACAATCATAACGGCGATGCGGAAAGCTTCTTTATGCGTCGCAGGTTAAGGGTAGCATGAACGTCAAACACACGTGCAAATGAGAGGATATGCCATGCGCGACGCAATTTGTAGACGTCGATTTTCAACACTTCTCGCTTGTTGCGTCTCAGTCGCTCTTATGGGCGTCGGCGCGGCGCTGTACGCGCAGAATTTCCTATCGCCCGCCGCGCCGCAGGACGCGTTGAGCGCCCAGAATTCGCCGACTCTTGTCGAACTTCCCCAAATTCAGGAATCGAGCGACGATATTAACGCGAGGCTCGCGGAATTGACGCCTGAAGAACAGGTCGCCGTGAAACTGTACGCGGAACGTAACAAGAGCGTTGTGAACGTTTCTACGTTTGAAACGCGTCAAACGTTCTTTGCACGTCAGGTCTCCGAAGGATGCGGAAGCGGCGTAGTTTTGAACCGTCAAGGCGTGATTCTTACAAACTTCCACGTCGTCGAGAATACTTCCAAAATTATTGTAACGCTCTTTAACGGCGAATCGTATGAAGGAAAGCCGATTGCGGTCGATCCGAATACCGACGTCGCAATCGTTAAAATCGACGCGCCCGCGAATCAGCTCTTTCCCGTCGATTTTGGCGACTCCTCGAGATTGCTCGTTGGACAAACCGTCTACGCGATCGGCAATCCTTTCGGACTTGAACGTACGATGACGAAGGGTATTATCTCGAATCTGAACCGTTCGATCGACAGTCCGCAGCAATTCCGGCAGATCAAGGGCGTGATTCAAATCGACGCGGCGATCAACCCCGGCAACTCGGGAGGCGCGCTTTTCGACACTAAGGGACGAATGATCGGCATGAACACGGCGATTGCGAGTCATGTCGGCGAAAATTCCGGAGTCGGGTTTGCGGTGCCGATCAATACGATTCAACGCATCGTGACGATTTTGCTCGAACGAGGCGAAGTCGTCCGCGGGGACGCGGGCGTCGTTAAAGTCACGGAGACGGAAAACGGACTCATTCCCGTGTTGATCGACGAAGGGGGCGCGGCTGATTTGGCGGGACTTCGCGGCGGCAAGCTTGTTATTCGAGTCAGCGAGCGAAACGGCATGCGTTACCAAACGCAGGAACAGGTCCGTCCGGAAGGCGGGTTCGATATTATCACGGGCGTTAACGGCCAACGCGTGAAGACCGGCGAAGATTTCATTACCGCCGTTGAAGAACACGAACCGGGCGAGACAATTGTGCTCAACGTTTTGCGCGGCGGTCGCAACATTGATTTGCGCGTCGTTTTGAAGTGATTTCTTCGGATTGAACCTGGCGCGAAGACAAGCGTTTAGGGCACGGACGTAAGGGGAGGGCGTGGAAAGGCGTCCTCTCCTTTCTTTTTTGACTTCGTCAGTTTCTTATTTGCGGAAAACCTCTTGCGCAGTCGACCAGAAAAAGGTACGATTCCTCGCCCTGTATTCTTCTCGGAAGGAACCGATTATGAACGTTGAGAGCGTGGTTATCCAAACGGCGACGGACGCGACGACGACGTCGTCTTTGCGTTTTGGCGTGAACGTGTTTACGCGAACGGCGCGATTTGCCGACGTTTTTCGCGTTTTTGTCGCGTTGTGCGCTCTTTTCACGCTTTGTTCAGGCTGTTGCTCTGGCGTCGCGACGCGCGGCGGAACGGCGACGGCGGTCGGCGCGTTTGAGCCGGATCAGCCGAACCCCCTCTTCGTTGAGACACGCGACGCGGAGTCGCTTTGGGACGCGATCGTCGACGTAATCGACAACTATTACGTTATCGAAACGGAAATCCCCGTAAGAACATACGAACGTCAAGACGCCTCGGGGCAGGTTTACGTCTACCGAACAGAAGGACGCCTCGAGACGAAACCTTCCATAATGGGAGGCGTTCAGGAACCGTGGCGCAAGAACGGCGCGCAGTGCGGCGATCGATGGTTCGCTACGTTTCAGACTGTGCGATCGAGCGCAGTTGTGCGCGTCGTACCCGAAGGAGAGGGCTTTTTTGTCTATCTGTCCGTCTTCGACGAAATCGAAGACATGCCCCGTCCGATTGGCGCGAGCGTCGGCTATAACCTCAAATTCCGCGAAGACGTCTCGCAACTCTCTCAGCCCGTCGGCGAACGTGCAAAATCTGAGGGATGGATCCCCGTTGGACGCGACGACGATCTCGAAGGTCGAATCATGAAGGAACTCGCGTGGCGCGTCGGAACGCCAAGAACCGTACTCCACGCCGGACTAGACTCCGATCTTGTTCCATGACCCGTCAAAGACGCGACTATAACGCGCCCTGACTCGCGTTCTTTGTCTGGCCTAACGCCACGCCGATCCAAGAATGGAGGGCGTCGTTCCTGCGCAGACGGCGTTTCTATCGTATTGTCTAGATTTCAATCATTTTGGGGACGACGTCAGGGTCGTGAGTCGTTGACGCTATGGATGGTTGTGGTCGTAATAAACGCGTCTATCGAAACTTGTCATGCCTCGCGCAAATTAGTCTGGATCTTTTGATTCAAGCAAGAGAATATTCAACTTCGTCGCGAGGCTTGTATAATTCTTTATCATTGATCGAGGCGCTCGACCGGCGGAGGTTCGATCAATTTTGTATTGTTCGCGTTCCGCAGGCGTAATGCGCGACGATATTCTATGAGGAAAATAGCGTCGACACGTCCTCATAAAATTAAACAACCAGAGTTTTAGACTTTTACGACTTTTTTAACGACGTTGCTCTGGAATTCAAAATGACAGGCTTTCCCCTTATTATTGCGTTTGTCGCCGCTATAGCGCTGATGATCCTTGCGATCTCCAGGTTTAAAGTTCATCCGTTCATTTCGATCATGGGCGTTTCTCTGATACTCGGGATCGTCGCGGGAATCCCGATCGTGGACGTCACGCTGGAGGACGGTTCTAAAATATCCGGTCTTTCGTCGGTTATTAGTTCTGGCTTTTCCGGAACTTTTTCCAGTATTGGCGTCGTCATCATCTTAGGCGCCCTGATCGGTTCGATTCTGGAAGCGACGGGCGCGGCTTTGAAACTTGCCGACATGGTCGTCCGTTTCGTAGGCAAAAGACGTCCTGTCCTCGCTTTAGAATTGATGGGATGGATTGTTTCCATTCCGGTCTTTTGTGATTCTGGTTTCGTTATCCTTAACCCGATCCGTAAAGCGCTGGTCGACAGAACCGGCGAGTCTTCGGTCGCCATGTCCGTCGGTCTTGCCTCTGGACTGTATCTGTCTCACGTTTTCATCCCGCCGACCCCCGGTCCCATCGCGGCCGCCAATACCCTTGGAGTGGGCGACAACCTCCTGATGGTCATGGGGTTTGGCGTCGTTTGCTCCATATTGCCGTTGGTCGCGGGATACTTCTTCTCTAACTACATTGGTAAAAGAGTCCGTTCCGCAGACGAAGCGAACGCCGAAGAAGTCGCAAAGTCCTACGAAGAGTTGGTTGCCGCATATGGCAAACTTCCCGGCGGATGGGACTCCATAGCCCCCATTATTATTCCCATTATCCTGATGGCGTTTTCTTCTATTGTCTCTATGGTTGGAACGACAGGAATTGTCAAAGACCTTCTGACTTTCTTGGGAACGCCCGTCATCGCGCTGATCGTCGGCGTAATCTTTGCCGTGATCCAGTTGAACAACGTAGGAAAAATCGAAAGATTCTATAACCTGACCAACGATACGCTTAAGACCGTGGGCCCCATCCTTTTCGTTACCGCGGCAGGCGGCGTTCTTGGTAAAGTTATCGCCAACTCCGACATGGTTAATTACATCACGCAGCATGCGTCAGTTCTTCAGAGCATGGGGATTCTCTTTCCATTCGTTCTTTCCGCAATCCTAAAGTCTGCACAAGGGTCTTCTACCGTAGCGTTGACGACTACCGCCGGGATCGTGGCGCCTCTTCTTCCCGTTCTGGGACTGGACAGCCCTGTTCGCGCCTGTCTTTCCTGCATGGCAATCGGCGCAGGCGCCATGACAGTTTCCCATGCGAACGATTCTTTTTTCTGGGTCGTCGCCAACTTCGGCGCCATGACGCCCGAACAGGGCTATAAGACGCAGACCGCTAACACTCTCGTCTTAGGACTCTCCGCGATGGTCGAGATAGTCCTGTTATCCCTCGTTTTTCATTAATTGGCGTTGAGGATGAAGATAACTTCGGGCAGGTACAGACGACCCCTCCGATATGATTTCTGGCGTCAGACTCGGCGAGAATTGTATCGCTTGGGGAGTGGGGGAACTCCTGCGCTCGAGAATACGTTACTTTGGAGTTGTGCCGCGACGCAGGACCTCTTCCGTACCGTAAAAACGCTGAACGACTAGGTCGTCGCCTTCAGCAAAATGTTCCGACACGGTCTATTAGACACTTATGCGGAAGTTCTTTACGTTCGCGCCGTTTCGATCGTTCCTTCTGATTTCCCGTTTTCCCAGCGTTTGTAGAACTCGGCGAGAATTGCGCCGGAGATATTGTGCCATACGGAAAAGATCGCGCCTGGAACGGCGGCGAGCGGCGCCGTTGCAAAAACATGTTGCGCGAGACCCGTCGCCAGCCCGGAATTCTGCATTCCGATTTCTACCGACAGCGCTTTCGTCTTGGCGGGACCGAATTTTAGAATCAATCCGAGGGTCAGTCCGGCAAGATACCCGAACGCGTTGTGCAAAACGACAATGGCAAAGACGATAACGCCCGTTTCGCGAATTTTTTCCGCATTGTGCGAAACGACCGCCGCGACGATGAGCGCGATTGCCGCTATCGAAAGATAAGGCGTCGCGACGACGATTTTTTCAACCCATCGTCTCCAGAACTTGTTGACGAGGATCCCGAGCACGATCGGCGCGAGAACGACTTCGGCAATTGAGATAAACATTGCCGCAACGTCGACTTGGATCGTCGTTCGTAAGAGTAGAAACGTTATCGCAGGCGTAAGAATCGGCGCAAGCAGCGTGTTGACGCTTGTCATCGCGACCGACAGCGCAAGATCGCCCCGTGAAAGGTATGTAACTACGTTGCTCGCCGTCCCGCCCGGACACGCGCCGACGAGAATCACGCCTGCAAAAAGCTCCGGCGGCGCCTCAAAACCCTTCGCCAGCGCATACGCAGCCCCCGGCATAACAATAAACTGCGCAAGGGAACCGATCAACACCTCTTTGGGACGCATAAAGACCGTTTTGAAATCGGAAAGTTTGAGCGTTAGTCCCATGCAGAACATGATGATCATGAGCAGATGGTTGATCCAACTCGTTTCAATCCATAACATGGTTGAAGGGACAAAAAGCGCGAGACAGGCGACGACGAGAATGACGATAGCCATGGCGAAATCAAGAAGAAAAGCGCCTCCGAACTGTCTGCGACTCGACCTTTCGCTGTTCGGAGGTTAGACGAGGGATACGATTGCGGCGAGATTCGAATCATTCGGCGTAAAAAACGCGATTCGGTTTGCGTTCCGGCGCTTCAGGGAGAGGGGCGGCGGCATAGCCGAGCGCGCAGTGTCCGATACCGATAAATTCTCCTTCGACTCCGAGGCTCTTGAGAAACGCCTGATAGTCCGGCGTTTCAAACTCCTCCTTCGCGCGGTGAATCCAGCACGATCCGAGACCGAGCGCATGAGCGGCGAGCATGAGATTGCCCATGACGAGACTTCCGTCGTAAACAGCCGTCGGACAGTCTTTCGCAGCGAGGACGATCAGAATCACAGGCGCGCCGTAGAAGGGATCAAAGCCCTCTTGCCAGCCGCCGATCTTGCAGTTGTCTTTCGTGAGCTTTTCGATAAAGTCCTTTCGCGTTACCTTAACGATAATTGGCGTCTGCGTTCCGCGTCCGCTTGCCGCGTACAAGCCCGCTTCGATAATCTGATCGACCGTCGCCTTATCGGGCGTTTCCGGCTTGAATTTTCGAACGCTACGGCGTTCCTTCATCGCTTGGATTATTTCGTTCATGACGTGTTCCCTTTCGATATAAAAGGAGTCAGTTACGGTAGGGAATAGGGTCGGGAACGCCCGCTTCTTCAAAGCCGCGTTTCCTCAGAAGACAGGATTCGCAACGACCGCAGGAAAGTCCGTCTTGATCAAGGTCGTAACATGTTCTCGTCAGCGAGTAATCGACGCCGAGCGACGTTCCTAACGTAATGATTTCCGATTTTGAGAGATAGAGAAGGGGCGTTCTGATTTCTAGAGACTGTCCTTCAACGCCGGCTTTTGTGGCAAGAGCCGCCATTTTTTTAAACGCCTCGACGTATTCCGGCCGACAGTCTGGATAACCGCTATAGTCGAGTTGGTTGACGCCGATCCAAATTTCCGACGCGCCGCGCGTTTCGGCGAAACCTAGCGCGAGGGATAAGAAAATCGTATTGCGCGCGGGGACGTAAGAGGTCGGGATCGATTTGCCGACGTTTTCGACAGGGACGTCGAGTTCGAGCTTGACGCTAGAATCCGTCAGTGCGCTACCGCCAAAAAGCGTCAGATCGATGGGAAAAATCAAATGTTCGGCAACGGCGTTGACGCGAGCGACTTCCCGAGCCGCGTTAAGTTCCCAGACGTTGCGTTGGTTGTAGTTAATGGTAAGAGCATGAACTTCACGCCCCTCGGATTTCGCGAGCGCGCAGAGCGTTGAAGAGTCGAGTCCGCCAGAAAGGAGAACGACGCATTTTTTCATAGTTGAGGGAATCTCCAGAGTCTTAAAAACGAGTGAAACAAATCAGTTGATGAGTTCGTCGACGCTTGGCATTTTGGAATTGACTGGAGTCGCTTCGTCGTCCTCCTCTTCCTCGTCGAAGACTCCTTCGACCTTCTGGTCGAGCGGATATGAAATCTCGAAGGGCGGCGGGACAAAGTCCGGGAAAAAATGGAGCATGGGGTCGTCCGGATC
>Ga0256407_10003852_pt1 | contig 25964 bp, 17 predicted proteins | sample RumenRJG_04DNA_FD_193489 | JGI IMG/M metagenome (GOLD analysis project Ga0256407, IMG submission 193489) | Bovine rumen microbial communities from Lethbridge, Alberta, Canada - RJG_04 | ecosystem: Host-associated > Mammals > Digestive system > Stomach > Rumen | place: Canada: Alberta... | reverse complement strand
AAAAAATAATTATATTATTTTTGAATATCCTATAAAAAACTAAATAAATATGTCAAATTCCCAAAATCCAGAAGAAGAATCCGAAAAAATAAATGATAAAATGGAAAATCAAATTTTTTCAATATTAAAAGGAGTAGGAATAATAGAAGATTCAGAATCAGAAATAGATGAAAATTTAGATAGTAAAAAGGGAAATATATTGGAATTTGATGTTTTAAATGATTCTAAAATAAATCAAGATACAATAATTAATCAACAACATTATTTTAGAAATCAAAATAAAAAAAGTGTTTCTTTTAAAAATGATAATAAAATGATGTTTAAAAATGAAAGTAATGAATTTTTCTTAAAGAAAAAATATCCTACTCAAAATTATTTTTCGAATCATTCATTTATTCTAAATTCTAAACAAATTTATATAAATGATAGTGTAAACTATCAAATTCCACAAAATTATATATTATTGAATAATATAAATAATAATTATAATTTTAATCAAATAAATTATGAACATTCTAATCTATATCATTTATTTACAAATAATATAAATAGTATAAATAATATTCCTTTAATTTCAACTCCTTTAGGAAAAAAAATGCCAATTCGAACTTTTAATTTTAAAATTAAATCAAATAATAAATATTCAAATAATTCATTTAATAAAATTCAAAATCAAAGATATATTAATATTTATAATAAAATTAAAAATAATTTATTAATTAATGAGAATATACCAAAAGAATTAGAATCTCTTTTAGTTCAACAAAATGGATTTAGTTATTATGCTTTTCATTTATTGAAAGGTAAATTTATTTTATTAATGAAAAATCAACAAACAAGTAGAATTCTTCAATTATATTTAGAACAAACAAAACAAGAAATTATTCATTTAATTTTTAAGGAAATTGTTAATGATCTTAATGAACTTATTTTAGATATTTATGCTAATTATTTCTGTTTAAAAATTTTTTATTATTTAAATAATAAAGATAGATTATTATTTTTAAATAATATTTCAGATAATTTTGATAATTTATGTATTAATAAAATTTCAACTTATCCTATTCAATGTATTATTGAAAAATTAAATACAGATGAAGAATTTGATTTAGTTTTTAATTCAATAAAAAATAATTTAATGAAATTATGTTTTGATGTTTATGGAACTCATGTAATAGAAAAAATATTAACAACTTTTAATTATGAAAAACATATTATTCACATATCAAATTTTATATTAGAAAATTTCATATTATTAGTAAATAATTCAAATGGTTTATGCATAGTAAAAAAAGAAATAATAATAGAATACAAAAGAAAAAATAGTAAAAATTATAAAAAATTGAAACAATTATTAATAGATAATTCCTTACTATTAATACTAAATCCATTTGGGAATTATGCATTACAAATGGCAATTGATAATTGGGATTTAGAAGATATAAAAGATGTTATAAATACTTTTAAAGGAAAAGGACTTCTTTTATCAATTCAAAAATATTCTTCAAATGTTATTGAAAGGTGTATTGAAAAAGATGAACAATTTTTAACTAGTTTTATTTATGAAATTTCTATTGATAATAAATCATTTGGAATTTTAATGAAAAATAATTATGGAAATTATGTTATTCAAACTGCATTGAAGGCATCTAAAAAAAATCAAAATATTCAAATGATGATAATAAATTTAATTAATAAAAATTTCATTTTATTAAATGATAAGAAATTAGCTAATAAATGGAAAAATATTATTTTCATTAATACAAGAAAATAAATTATAATTGAGCTTTAAAATGTGGTAGTAATTATTTATTTATAAAAAGATCAAATGTTTTTTTAAATGAAAAACTGCGTTTATATAAGCTTATAAATAATTAAATAGAGTAAAATATTTGTAAAAAATAAAATTATTATTTTAATGGTTATGTATAATTTTTTATGATTTATTATAAATCATATTAAAAAGGTTATTAATATATTGAAAAAAGGTATTGGTTTAATTCAAAATTATATTTATTTTTATTATATTTAATATATCATTTTATTTATGCTAAAACTAAATAAAAAATTATTATAATTGAAATTTATAATAGGGAATATAATTAAGAAAAAAAATATTTTATTAAAATTTATTTTTTAAGTAATATAAATAATATATTTAAATGAATAAAGAAAAAGGAAATAAAGAAAAATTAGTTAAAGAAAAAAAAATAAATAGAATTAAAAGTTTAAAAGAAAAAAATATTAAAGATAAAAGTTTAAAAGAAAAAAGTTTTTCAAGAAGTGTAACAACAGTTAGAAATGAAAATAAAAATAATTTAAAATTTGAAGAAGAATTATATCATATTAAAAATTTTGTAGAAAATTTACAACTTGAATTAAAAAAACATTGTTTATTATCGAATGAGAAAGAAGAATTTGAAAGAATAAAAAAAGAAAATATAAAATTAAATAGTGATGTAAATATATTGAAAGATGATATGAATGAATTAATGAAAAAATATAATATAATAAATGAAAGAATAAATAAATTAGAAGATGAAAATGAAATATTAAAAAAACAAAATAAATATTTATTAAATTTTATAAATGAAAATAATAATAATAATGAATTATATAATAATAATATATTAATAAAAGAAAATAATATATTAAATAATTTTAATAGTAATAATGATATGATATTTAGTAATTCTCAACAATCAAATAATAAATTAATAGATGGTGAAATGAGTATATTTAATAATTCAAATAATGAAATTAATAATAAACCTAATTTTAATTATTATAATAAAGAAACAAATAATTCAAATGTAACTGATTTATCTGCTTTAACTCAAATGAATTTTAATTTAACTCATAATCAAAATTCAACTTCTGATCGTCGTAAAAGATTTTTAATTCCTAAATCAGAATAATTTTAATATACTTTATTTTTTTTAAATTTAAAAAATAACTTTTTTATATATAAAACTAGAATATTTATTTATATAAAAGATTATCTGTATAATCATATCCTAATTGATTGATATTTTCATCTAAATCATATAAATCATCAATATTTCTTCTAATTTGAATACTTTTTCTTTTATAATCATGATTATTTTTATTAATTTTATTAATATTTCTAATAGCATCATTTACTTCAGTTGCAATATATGGAATATTAGCTTTTTTAATATACATTTGAAAATCACTTAAAAATCCATGTAAATTACTTCCAACTTTTGGATCTGGTTCTTCTATTTTTCTATGAGAATATATTCTAATATAATTTTTTATATCTTTTTGTTCTGCTTTATAATTACTTTTTAAAATATTACTATAAACTTTAGTTAATTTTTTAATTTTTTCTTTTTGAAAAACTTCTTTTTTTAAAATTTTAGTTAATGTATGTTGTTTTTTTCTTTGGTAAATTACTTTTTCTATATCTTTTTCATTTTCTTTATTTTCATTATTATTATCTTTTTCAATTCTATTATTATCTAATATTAAAATATTTTTTTTATCTTTATTTTCATTAATGTCATTTAAATGTCTTTTTTTTGCACTTCTCATCATTCCTTTTGAAGAAAGAAAAACATCTTCAACAACATATTTTTTTTTCTTTGTATAATCATCATCAATACTTTTTAAACTAGCCTCAGTTTCTCTTATATCTTTTTGTAAATTTAAATTCATAACTTTTAATTGTTTTAATGATAAATTATTTAATTTTAATTCTTCCATTATTTTCTTTTTTATATTTTCCATTTGTTGTGTATAATCATCACTTTTTAAATTTGATTCTCTTCTTTCATCTTTAAATTTAACATTTTTTTCTGAATGATTTTTTTTAGATAATTTTTCTTTTTCTTTTCCTTGTTCTTCAACACTTTTTCCTCTTTTATCTTTTAAAGTTTTTTCAAATTTATGAAGATAAGAAATATCTTTTTTAATATCATTATATGCTGAAACTCTACAAATTATTGGAAATTTTTCATTATCTTCAATTAAAATTGAAGGATTAAATATATTTTCTTTTTTATTATAAGTTACAGTTTTTGCATCATAACCTTTTATTTTATAAATTTCTTGAATTTCATTTAAATATGCATTTTGGACATTTTCATTTTTAGATTTTACTAATTCATATTGTCTTGTAAATTTATCATTTTCATTTTGAATTTTATTTAAATTATCTTTTTTAATTTGATAAATTTTATTAAATTTTACTAGTCTATTTAATAAGTAATTTTTATTTTTATATTCACTCTTATTTATAGACATTGAATCTGGAATATATACTTCTTGTTCAAATTTATATCTTTTTAATGATTTTTTAAAAAAATTCTTTCTATCATCTTCTAAGTAATTTATTGTATTTGTTATTTTTTCATTATAAGGAATTTCTTCTAATAATTTTAATGGTTTTTTTGACATAATTTATTAACGTTTGTAATTTTATTTTATAATATTTGATTATAAATAATTAATGTTTTTTAATTTAAAAATAAATGTCAGAACAAGGTACATTTTAAATATTTAAATTTAAAATAAATAGAAGTTCAAAATGCACAAGAATTAACATCATTTGTTAAAGGATTATTAGATCAAATGGAAGAGAGATTTAAAACAATGACTAATTCAATTGTAGGAAGGTAAAAAAAATTTATAAATTAAAAATATATAATTTAATTTAATAGAATTGATGAAATGAGTGAAAGAATAGATGACTTGGAAATGACAGTAAATAAATTAGTAGAAGAATCAAATCAAAATCAATTTAATAATCCAAATTCAGGTAAATAAAAAAAAAATAGAATAAAAAATAAAAATTTAAAAATAATAAAAAATAAATTAAATATTTAAATTAAAAAATATTTCATTATTTTATTTATTATTAAATTAAATTAAAAAGATGGCAACTCAAGCAAAAACAATTGAAGCAAAAAAAGATGAATTTAGATCTTATTTAGAAAAAACTGGAGTTGTAGATCAATTAACTAAAGTTTTAGTTTCTTTATATGAAGAAACTGATAAACCAACTAATCCTATTGAATTTATTAAAAGAAATATGAGTGCTCCAGAAGAAATTGATCAAGATAATTTAAAAAATGAATATTTGAAATTAAAAGAAGAAAATGAAAAACTTAGACAAAGAGTTACTGATCTTCAAAAACAAATTGAGAGTTTAAAAGGAGATGAAGGTAATTAAGTAAATAAATATTTTAAGATTTAAATATGGAAAGATTTTAATTTTGTAACTACTTTATTTTTTTTATTAATTTATGAAATATATAATATTTTTATTATCTTTTTATTTTATTATATTCTCATTTTCTTTAATAATTATTCTTAATATTATTTTGAATTTATTTTGATATCCTTTTATTTATTAAAATAATTTTTTTTTATAATCATTTTTATTACTAATATTTATGGTTTTTTAATGATTCATTTTACTTATTTTAATTTATTTTTGGAATACATTAAATGGAAGAAGATTCTTTATTTGAAATTTTAGATCAATTTCCAACTGGAATAATGATAATTTCCAATAATATACCATCAAATGAAGAAGAAAAACAAGATTATGATTTAAATCAAGTTCTTTTTGCAAATTCTTTTATAAGAAAGATATTTCAAGACACTTTTTTATTACATTCTGAAGAGGATCATCATATAAATTATTTATCAAAATTAAAAAATGATTTAATAAAATTTAGAAAGTGGGATTTAGATAAATTATCAGAAACTACTTTATATGATTCAATATTTAAAAATAATAATGATTCAATAGAAACTTATTTTTCAGATTATTATATGATATATGTAAAAATTAAATTTATTCCTGGTTATATTTTAGTATCAATTGATAATTTTGATGATGAAAGAGTTGAATTAAGAAAAAAATTGATTAAATCTATTTCTTTTCAACATTTAACAACAATTCATCATGAGTTAAATAATCCTCTTAATAGTTTAATTAATTCATATGAACAAATAAAACCAAATTTAGTCTCCAAAATAAATTTATCAATATTTTTAATTAAAAGAGTAATTAAAAAATTTATTTTATATACCAAATGTATATTTGATAATATTCAAATGGGAAATAATATTTTATCAATTATAAATTTAAAATTTATTTTCGAAAAAATTGCAAATCATATGAAAATTTTATTTGATTATAAAAAAATAAAATTGAATTTTAATAATTGTTTATCATTTTTAAATAATTATTTATATAAATGCGACCAATATTATTTAAAGGAATTTTTTAAAAATATCTTTATGTATATGTACTATATTGTTCCTAATAATGAAGAAATAACTGTCTATTGTAAATGTATTGATGATAATAATAATAATAATAATCCTCCTAAATTAATATTATCATTTCAAAAAGAAAATAAAAATAAAATATCAAAAAAAGAATCATTAGAAAAATTAGTTGAATTTATAGATATTTTACAAATAAAAGAATCAGTCAAATCAATTGAAATATCAAAAGAAATTTTAGAAAAAATATCTCAAATTTTAAACACAAAAATATTATTTTCTCCAAATGAAATAACTTATATAGAAATAATTTTCGAAGGAGTAATTGAAAGAAATTCATTAGATCAAGATTCAAGTATAGAATCAGATATAAATGAATTTACAGGAAAAAATAATCTTTATGTTCCTTTATTTGGTAATTATGATACATTTAATAATTTATCAAATAAAGGAATAATACAAAATAGGAAAAAACTTTTGATAAAAGAACAAAATAAAAATAATTTATCAATTAATTATTCACAAGAAAATTCAACAATGGCATATTCAGGTATAAATTATGTTCCAAAAAATATAAATAATTTAAATACTTCATTAGAACAAAAAAAAACTTCTTTTTCAAATAAACATTTAATGCCTGTTAATTTATTAAAAACAAAATCATTAAAAAAAATAGATGATATAGTTGAATTATCAAGAGACCCTATAATTGATAATTTAAAAACACCAAAAAAAATAAAATTTGAAAATTCACTTCAATTATGTTTTTATCATTCAAAATTTAGTACTTATTTAAAAAAAGATATAACTATTAAAAATAGTTCAAGAAATAAAGTAAATTCAAAAATTAATAGAAGTAAAAGTGGAGCATATGATTATAATATATTTTCAAAAAAGAAAAATAATAATTTTTTAAATTGTTCTAAACTTAGTAATATTTGTTCTTTTTCAAGTAAAAAAAAATTAATATTAAATACAGAAAATAATGAAGAAAAAAAAGAAATTATAAAATTAAGTAGATTAGCAACAAAACAACAAGAAAATGATATTTTAATAGTTGATGATGAAGAATTTAATTTAAATTGTATGAGAAATTTATTAAAATTAGAAAAAAATAAAGCAGATTGTGCAATAAATGGGGAAGAATGTATAAAAAAAGTAATTGAAAATCCAAATTATAAAATTATATTTATGGATGTTTATATGCCAATTATGGATGGGATAAAGGCAAGTAAAAAAATAGAAAGTTTAATTAATGAAGGAAAAGTTAATAAAAGATTAATTATTGTTATTGTTTCCGCACATTCACAAGAAAGTATTCAACAACAAATGAATAGTATTTCTATTATTAAAAAATTTATTCAGAAACCTATTACTCGAAAAAAATTACAAACTGTTTTATCTGAATTTTATTATTAATTTTTATAAATTTTTATTGTTATTTAATTTGGAGGAGTTTTGTATTTTAAAAATAACATTTCTTTTATTTCTTTAAATAATCTTGGTGTTCATGGAAACAAATGAAATAATATATTTTTAATTTTAAAAATATGAAATATGATTGTAAATTCAAATAAAACAAAAAAAAAAATAAAATAATTTAATTATATATTAATAAAAAATTAAAATTTAAAATTAATAAAAAATTCATAAAAAATTTAAGATTAATTAATATTTATTTATTGATAGCTTATCATTGAATTTTTTTACATTAAATAGTTCATTAAATTAAATCAAACGCACAAGCTCATGCCACGACACCAACATTTATAAAAAAATTCATTAATATAAAAATAAATGTGCAATTTGATAGCCATTAAATTTGATTTTTTTTATATTACATTTTATTATTAAAAACTCAGGGAATTTAATTTTTATTAATATATTTTTTTATAAAAATTAATATCATAAAATAGCTATCAACTAGTGCATTTAATTTAATTTAATAAAAAACACATATCAATTTAATTTCATTATAAATTTATTATTTGAATTTACAATTTATAAAAAATAAAATCAAAAAATAACTATAATACTTTTAAAATTATTCCATTAAAAAAATATTAATTATATAAAAATTTATATTATATGAAAAAAATTAATTATACTTAAAAAAATTATTAATAAATATAATTTTTAATTATATTTACATTGTTTTTTAAAAAAAAACTCATTTTCATTATTAAAATTAATATTTTCATTTGGAAAAGAATTTTTAATCATTTCATAATATCTTCTTTTCTTTTTAAAAATCTTTTGTGAATTGTCAATTGTACTTGTACTGGGGGTGTCAAATTTATTTTCAGTTGATTGATATTTTTCACTAAATAAAAAATTTTTATATTTTATATCAGAAGTAGTTAAAATATTTATTTTTTTAGAATTTAAAGATAAATAAAAAAAATTTTCATTTTTATCTTTATTATTATCATTTAATTCAATCTTTTTTTTAATTGGTTGATTTATAATGTAAAACTTATTCATTTTCTCATGTATTAATTCAATATATTCTTTATTAAACTTATTAAATAACTACATTAATAATATAAAATAATAAAATACTTTTAATTTTTGTATTATTTCATTATTTTTTTTTGGATTAATATTCCATCCTTTTAATTGACTTAATATATCATTGTTTTCTGTATTAATATATTTATGATAATCGATTGAATTTTGACATATTAAACATTTAGTCTCATTTATACAAATATATGATTTTGATTCATGAAAACATGTATTACAATATAAACATCCACAAGAACTAATTATTGTAGCTTTTTCAAAACAGCATAATGAACAATCAATTATATTTGTCATATTTTTTAAATTTAAAAATAATTTAAAAAAAATATAATTAAAAAAAAACAATAATTAATTCTTAAAAATATATTAATTACGAAAAATTTATATATGAAAGTATCAAATATTTTAATAGACATTTCTTAATATTTTATTAATTAATAATGTTTTTGTTTTGTAATTGTGTTAAAAGAAATATATTATATATTAATTATATATTATAAAAAATGATAAATGAAATTATCTATTATTATTTAACTTTAATTATATTTCAGAATTACTTTTTTAATCCTCAATGGATTTTAAATTATTTGTTTAAAATTGATTTTTATCAATTTTATTTGTTTTTCCTTCTTTAAGAATAAAATTCTTTTCATTATTAATTCAAAAGAAAGAAATAAAATCCATTTTTTTACCATTTTAACTAATTATTTCTAAACAGAAATATCTAAATGAAACAGATATTATTTTTATAATATAATAAAATAAAATACCACAAAAAACAATAATAAAAACATATTAAAAAACCACCTTCATATTTTAAGCAATTTAAAATAATAATAATTACAATTTAAAAAAAAAGTTTTATATAAATATAATATAACGAAAGCAAAAACAATAAAAAATAAAATATAATTAAATAATATTCATAAAAATGCTTGTAACATTTCTCCAAGGTGAAGCAATATCAAACCACGTATTAAACCAATCTCATTCAAAGCAAATGTATTCATTTCCCAAATCACCTCGATTTAAAGTATTAAATAAATCAAGTAGTTCAACATTTATATACAATCTACCATCATCAATATCAAAAAGAAAAGCATTTATAGGATATGGTAAAAAAAGTGATTTTACAAAAGAACAAAAGTCAATAGATCACATATATAACATAGTAAGAGAATTTGATGATGTAAATCATTCCTATATAGAATATAAAAATGCTCCTCATTATTCTTTTGGTTTATCTAAAGAACATATGTTAAAAAGAGTAATAAATGGTAAAACTTCAGAAATTAAACTTCCAATTCCAGGACCTGGAAAATATAATTTTTTAAAACCTTTTGGTAGTTTTTCTCCTAGATTTTCTATGGGAGTTAAACTTAAATCAAGAGAATTTAATGGTAATTCAAATTCACCTGGTCCAGCAAGATATAAAAATAATATAATATTAAATAATAAAGGTTCTTATTTTTTAAGTAATTTCCCTAATTCAAGTTTATATTCTATGGGAAAGGAAAAGAGATTTATTGTAAGAGGGAAAGAAACACCAGCACCAAATCAATATAAATTAGGTTATTTAATTAATGGAACTGGGAATATTTATAATAGTATTTATAAAAGTTCTACTTCGAAAACTTTTGGAAGAAAATATAAAAGTATTTTTGGTTATGATAATGGATTTCCTGGTCCAGGAGCTTATACTACATTTAGTGAGTTTGGTATTTATAAAAGTAAAAATGCTTTAAAGAATTATAATCATTTAAAATGGAATCATAGTGTTAATGGGTTACAAAGGAGAAATTGGAGTTTGAATGGTTCTTTAAATTCTACTGATATTTTTACTAAAATGATTAATAGTCAGAAGAAAATTCCTTTAAATCAAAGAGATGAAAATAATAAAGTTAATTTGAGGAAACTTATTCTTAATGGGAAAAATAATAATGATATGATAGTTAATAATAATAATAAAAATAAAAAAAATTTAAAAAATAAAAAAAATGAAAATGATGTGAGTAAAAATAATGAAAATAATATTGATGGGATTAATAAAAAATCAAAAAATGTAAAATAAACTTTTTTAAATTTAATTATTATCAGTTTTTTATGATATAAAAAAATCAATTATTAAATATATATAAATTAATTAATTAATTTTATTCTTTTGTTTAAAATAAATAATGAGAAAAGATTATACCTTTGGAAGAACATCTTATTTACCAAGAATTCAATATAATCAATTAGTTTCAAATCAAAAATACAATCCTACTAATCAAGGAAAAGTAAATTTTTTAGAATTATCATTAAATCACAGAAATACATTTTCCCCTCATAATCATTATAACAATTCAAATAATATCAATTTTATAAATTATGGAATAACAAATAGAAATTCAAATTCTTTTCGAAATACATTTTCATCATCAAAACCAAATTATTATTCTCCTTTACAAGGTTATAATAATAATAATGACTTAAGAAACATTCCATTTAAAAAAAGTGAAAGAAGAAATCAATCTCTTAATCAAGATAAAACAAATTATAATCAATTTTATCATTTAGTAAAATCAAATCCAAAAATATTAAAAAATCAAAATATTCATTCATCAATAACATCATTTAATATATCAACACCTCAAAAACCAATAAATTCTTCAAAACAAAAATCCTTTTCTAAAACAACATATAAATCAAATAATAAAAAAATATGTCCATTATGTCATAAAGAAATAGAATTATATAGATATAATTTCCATTATTCAATTCATCCTAGTCAAATTTTCCCTTGGTTATATTTAGGAAGTTATAGAAATGCTTGTGATAAAGAAGAATTAAAACAATTAAATATAACTTATATTTTAAATTGTGCAATTGAATGTTATAATCATTTTCCAAAAGAAATTAATTATTGTCATATTAAATTAAATGATTTACCAAATTTTAGAATTTTACCTCATTTAAATAAAGCTGTTTCTTTTATTGAAGAAGCTCATAGTAAAGGCGCTAATATTTTAGTTCATTGTCAAATGGGAATTTCGAGAAGTACTTCTTGTGTCATTGCTTATTTTATTAAAGTTTTAGGATATAATGTTATGAATGCCTTACAGTTTATTAAAAAAAAAAGAAAACAAGTTATGCCAAATTTTGGATTTATTGATCAATTAGTTCAATATGAAAAAAATAATTTAAATATGAATCAACATAATATTAATGGAAATTGATTTTTTAATTAATTAGTTATTTATTATTCATTAAGGATATTTTTTCAATTCGTTTAAAAAAAGTAATAAATTACTTTTTTAATAATGTATAATTAACAACTATTAACTTTAATATTTATTTATATAAAATATTTATTATTTTGAATTTATTATCATTAAGATATTAAATCATAACATTATTTTTTATTTTTATTAAATATATCTTTTTTATATCTTTTCATGAAAAATTTAAAAAAATTAATTTTTATTAGGATATACAATAAAAAAAGTTATTTTATTTAATATATACAAAAATATATATTACATATTATTTTATTGAACATCAATCAAATAAAAAATTACTTCCATTCCAACTCTTATTTTAAAAGATTTTAAATAATGAACAGTATTTAATAATCCAATACATTGAATTTCATTTAACAATTCCGATTCATAAGGAATAATATCAATATCAAAATGAGTAAAATTATTTTTTTGAATTTTTCCAATATTAACAGCATTCATATGTATTTTATAAAAATATAATTTCGATATATCAAAAGTAATACTTTTAATATTAAATTTCTTTCCAAAAATTTTCTTAAACTCATTAATTAAAGAATTATTTTTAATTTCATATTCACTTTTCCATAAATGAACCATATTTTCAATTTCACAAGCCCTTAAAGGATCAAAGGGAAAAGAAGTACCATAATATTTTTTTTCAAAAAGACCAAAATTTGTATCAGAAATAATTGGTTTAGTCCATTCAATACTTTTTGGTTCAATTGGACCATTTTGACTATAAATTATTATATCTAATTGAAATGAATCATTATTTGAAAAAGTTGATATTGGTGATGTGTAACAAAATCTTTTTGAAAAGTGATTATATGATTCTAATTCACTACTTATCCAAATTTTTATTTTGTCTTTTTTCTTTATATCTATTATCCATATGTTGTTATAATCTTTTTTATTTACTGTAAAATTATATCCAAATTCTATTGATTTATTTTTTTCTTTTGTTATTATTTTACTTTGAATTACTAAATTTATTAATGAGAAATTTTTTTTGTTTTTTTTAAATGTTTTTTCTGTAAAGTAATAATTTATTAATTTAAAATGATTTTTGTATACTTTTGAAAAAGAAGATATTGGTTTTTCAAATAAGTTATTAAATACTAAATTTATTTTTCCTGAAATAAATTTATTCGTATGTAATATTAAGTCATTATATATTTCATAACAGAAACTTAATAAACAATATAATGAATAATCACTTAATTTTAAAAATGATTTTATATTCAATTGAATTATTTGTTGATTTTCTTCTCTTATTTTTGAAATAAATTTATAATTTTTATTCTGATTTATAATATTATATTTATTCATTTCATCATTAATTATTCTATTTGAAACAATATATGATGGGATTCTATGAAATAATTTTAAATATTTTTCACTATTAAAATTTTTTTCATAAGGTGAGATTAAATTTAAATGATTTTCATCTTCTTCTTCATTTTCACTTATTCCATTATTATTATTATGAAAACTTTGATTTTGATGTAATCCTGAGAAGGAATCAGAATCTTTAATATCAAAATCACCTGATAAAATATTTTTTGTTTTAAAATTTAATTCTCTACTACTTTCTTTTTTTGTGTTTGAATCTGAATCAATTTCATCTGTTTTTTCTTCTTTTTTTGAATAGATTGAAGTAATATTTTGATTAATATTTATTTTAATTTTATTATTATTATTTAAATTATTAATTGTTATTTGATCTAAATTTAATTTTATTATATTTTTCTTTGTTTCATTTGGTTGTTTTATTTTATTTGAAATTAGTTTTTTATTATTTTTTATATTTTTTATATTTTTTTCTTTTTTTATTATATTCCTTTTACTTGTTTGAACACTATTTGCCATTGTTGTATTTTGAGCAGTATTATCTTTCAAATTATAATTTAAAATTGAATTTAATATATTTCTTTCTGATGTATTATTATTACTTTTATTTTCTTTTTTATTTTCTATTATTGATTGGTTATAAAAAATTTGACTTTGATTAATTAAATCATTTGAATTATTTTCATTTGATTCACTATTTGCTATTATTTGATTTATATTATTGCCTGATAAAAAATTAAATTTTTTTAATATTCTCTGTTTATCATTTTCAATTTCTCCTTCTTGAGTTATTGTAGTAAAATTCACTTTTTTTAAATCATTAGGTTTACTTGAAATAGACATTACAATTTTTAAAATTTTTTTATTTATAATTCTTTAAAATAATTTATTTTTATAACTAATTAGTAAATTTAAAATTTAAATAATTAAAAATAATCATAATAAAAATAAAAATTTTATTTCTTATTATTATTCCCTTCACGATTAGTTTTTTTATTTCTTTTCTTATTATTAATACCTTCATCAGGTATATCTTCAACTAAATTAGCAAGAAAATGATAATCAGGATTATCCATAATAACTTTTTTACTAATTATATAAAAAAATATATTTTTACATATGAGAAGGAGTAACTTTATTTCCTCCATTTTTTTTTGTCATATTACAACATTCAATTAAAACATCTTTTATGAAATATTCTAATGATTTTGCTATAATTGTTATTTAAATTATATACAAATTACATAAGGAGTCATATTAGCAATTTTACCTATTTCTTTATTTTCTTGTATAATTTTCTTAACTTTGAGTGCAGAAAATTTCAACTCTGAATTATTTTTCTTCATTCTAAAATATTATTTAAATGATTTAAATGTAACTATATATATATTGATAAATATTTATATATAATATATTAATATTTAAATAATTTCCTAAAAAAATAAATAATTATCTATTTATATATAATATATAAACTAAAAGTTCGTTCTTTAAAAATGATGAAAATAATCGGGACGGTTAACTGAAAAATTAAATGATGATAATTGTGATTACTGATATATAATACTTAAAATTACATAATAAAAACATTCTATATATACAAAAATTAAATATATTCTATTCTTTTTTCTAATTCAATAAAATCATCTCTAAATCTTTCATCTATTTCTAACATTAAAAATAAAATATTACAAAACTTTTTACTATACCTTTGCAAATATTTACTAATAATTTTTTTCATTAAAATCATATCATATATTTCTCTAATTTCATAAAGGCAATTAAAAGACAAAGTAGAAGCAAATAATAAACATAAACCAAGTGAAAAAACATCACTTTTAAAAGTATTATGTTCAGTATATTTTGAATGATTTTTTTTTTGAAGAGCATGAAATAAAATAGGACTCATATATAATTCTGTTCCTCTTATTGTTTGTTTAATTGTTTCTCTTTTATTATTCATTAATTCTTTTGCTTCTCCAAAATCAGAAATTTTAAATGAATTATCAGGAAATAATAAAATATTTTGTGGTTTAATATCTCTATGAGAAATTTTATGTCTTTGTAATTCTGCAAAAGTATAAACTAATTCTTTTAATATTATCATTAATTCATTTTCCTGATAAAATTTTCTTTTTTGACTTCTATTTATTATTTCTTTTTCCCAATCTCTAATTGCAATATCCATTAAAATATAAATTACAAATGTTGTTTTATCTAATTTTTTTGTTTCTATACCATATATTCTTACTAAATTTAATTTATATTTTGATAATGAAGTTAACATTTCATATTCAGATTGAATTGCATTAACTTCTTCAATTGAATTTGCTAATATTTTTTTCATTGCATAATTTATATGATTTTTATCTTCAACTTTATATATTTTTCCATATGTGCCTTCACCAATTTGAGATAAAATATTATAATCATCACTTGAAAAAAATTTTTTTTCTGTATGACATATGTAATTATCATTTAATAATATATTATTTGATGATGATATATTATGATTTGAATTCATTCTATTATATAAAATTGGTATTTTATTATTATTATTAATATTTACATTTAAATTCAAATTTATACTTATATTTGATAATTTTTTTTCTATTTTTTTTGAATTTAATGATTCATTAAATTTCATTTTTCTTTTTTTTAATGGACTCATACCTGAAGAATATATTTTAATATATTTTTTTTTTTGTTTTATATCATAATCATTATCTATTTCATCAAATTGACTTATTTCTTTTTTATTTTCTTCCAAATCATTAAAAAAATTATCTTTCATATATAATTCTAAATTACCTGAAGAAATTTTTTTATTTAAATTATTTGCAGATGAAAAAAGTAAATTTTTTTTTAAAAATTTTTGTATATCATTAAAAGAAGAACTTTGTGAATGTTTATAATTTAAATCATCATCAAAATCACATTTTTTCCTTGATGTTATATTTCCTTTAAATTCATCAAAATTTGATTTATATACAATTTCATCAAAAGAATTTTTTAAATGAATTCTTCTTTCACTTTTAGTAATTCTTCTTTGAAAATCAAGTTCTTTTTTATATTCTTTTATAGTAAATCTTTCTTTACAAAAAGGACAAAACCATTTATGAAATTCATAAAAATTTAACATATGACATTTACAACATACTACAATTTTTTTATTATTTAAATCACCTTCAAATAAATTTCCATTACATTCTTTTTTATGAATAAATTTTATTTTATTAATTTCTTCTTTTTTAATATTACAACAAGGAAGAATTTCAGGTCTAGCATCAATGCCATTAAAAATAGTTTCTTTAATTGTAATTTTTATTATTTGAAATTCATATGGATTATATATTTTTGCTTCTGATGAAAATTCCTTATTACAAATTATACAATTCCATTTAATTGATTTTTGATTTATTTCAATATTACAAATTTTACAATATAAATTTTTATTTTGTAAATTTAAATAAAGTAAACTTTTACATTTATGACATTTCATTACATCATTCATTACTGCATTACAATGATATTTTGACCATGTTGCTAATTTTAATTTTTCTTTTGAAAAATTTTTTTCTATTGCACTATAATAATTAATATCACATGTATTACAATGTAATTCTATTAAATTTGAATGATATATTCTTTTACAATTTAAACAAAGTAAATAAGTTTTATTATTTAAAATATACATTTTTTTCCCACAAGTATGAATTAATTCTTTACATTTATTACAATGGGGATAAAAGTCATTTTCTGAATATATTTCACAATTTGAAATATTACTTATTGAATTTATTAAATGATGAATTTTTTCATATTCTGGTTCATAATAATGATTTTTTATTATATCTAATATTTTTTTTGTTGTTCCACTTGGTAAAATTATATTTTTTTGAATTAAAGAAATTTGAATATATTTTTCTAAGATTGATATAAAATTAATTTGAGGTATCTCTAAAATTTTATGAAATAAATCATCATATTCTTCAATAGCAATTTTAAATATGGATTGTTCATCTTTTGTTAAATTAAGTTTTAATATATTTTTGTCATTTTCACTTGTTATACTCATTTTTTAACGTTCTTTATTTTAATTAAATTTATATTTATTTTTATATACTAATTCTTGTTTTTAAGATTTATTTTTATTTTTTTTATATTCTTTTCTTAAAAAATGAAATAATCTTTTAATTATATGATTTTATATTTATGGAATATTACTTTTTCATATTTTATATTTTAAAACTTCATATTGAAAGAATTAAATATTTTTATTATTTATTAAATAAATAATTAATTTAATTATAAATTTTATATTTATTACAACAATTATACAATATTTAAAAAGCAATAAAAAAAGATTTAAAAAATATTTACATCTATTTTTAATTACATTAAATTTAAAAATTATGGAAATTCAAATGAAAGAAGAATGTTCATTTTTACCACATGATTTAATTGATGATATTGATAATAAATCATATGATTCAACGGAAGAAATTTCACAAATAATGAATCGACAAGATGAAATAAGTCAATTTAATTCAACTTTTCAAAATCAATTTCAAGAGGAACATTTTAATCATTGTCAATCTTTTTCAAATTTATCTTTTATACCTTTTTATCAAAATTTTCAATTTGAAAAAAATAATAATTCTATTCCATATGTAAGATCTATGGATGATATGCAAAAAAATTTATATATGAATAATAATCAAAATTTTAATTTTTTTAATTATAATAAAGGATTTAATTTTAAAAACTTTTTATATTTTAATAAAAATAATTTACAGTCTTTAATAATGAGTTATTCTGGAAGTCATTTTTTACAAAAAATAATATTAAATATCTCAAATGAAGAATTAGATTTATTATTAAATTTAATTATTAATCATTTACAAATTATAATGTGTAATTCATATGGAAATTATTTTTTACAAAAAATAATAAAGAAAAGTAATAAAGAACAAAGAATTAAAATTTTAAATGGAATAAAAAAAAATTTTATTGAAATAACTAAAGATTGTTCTGGTAATCATTGTATTGAAACATTAATTGATTATATTAATTCAAATGAAGAAGAAAATATTATTAAAAATCTTATTATTAATAATTTAATCGAATTATCTTTAGGTAGTAATTCAAATCATGTTATTCAAAAATTAATTAATGGAATATTTGATAAGAAAAGAGATTATTTAATTAATTTTATACTTCAAAATTTTTTTTTATTAAGTTTAAATTTAAATGGCGCCGCAGTTGCAAAAAAATTTATTTCTGAATTAAAAGATGAAAAAATAATTAAATTTTTAATTTTACAAATTGAAAAAAATTATTTTAAAATGTGTGAAGATCAATATGCTAATTATGTTATTCAATATGCAATTGAAGTTTTTGGTTATTTATCTTGTAAAAATATTATTAATTTAATTTTGAATAATATTTTAATTTTAGCAGTTGAAAAATATTCATCAAATGTTATTGATAAAGTTATTATTGAAGTTAAAGAAAATGCTCCTTTTGAATTTTTCAAATTAATCAATTTTATTTTTGCAGAAAAGAATTTTAATATTATAAATAAAAGTAAATTTGGTCAATTTGTTATTGTGAATTTAATAAAATTAATTCCTCAAGAATTTAAATTAGTTATAAAAAAACAACTTATAAATAATTTTAACGGTAATAGTAAGAATATTAAAATTATAAATTTACTTGGATAATTTTGATATAAGTTGGTTATGATAACATAATTTAATAATTATAAATTCTAAAATAATTGTAATTAAATTAAATAATAATAATAATAATAATAAATATTTATTATAGTTTAAGAGTTATTATTTTTATGATTTAAAGCAAAATAATTTTTATTTAGGTTTTATTTATAAATCAATATTTAATATAGATATAAGAAAAATAAAATTAAAAAAATTATTTTATATTTAAAAATTAAAAAAATTATAAAGGACAAAAAAAATAATCATCCTACATACATAATATAAAAACAAAAATAAAATTATTTTTTAAATTTTTTTAAAAATGAAAATTATATCTTATACCATTAGTAGTAATATACCTTTGAGAATTAGAATTAGTTAAATTACTATTACCATTATAATTCCTACCAATAGTATAATAATTATTTATTCCTTCATTATTTTTAAAATTATTATTATTATTTTGTCTAACATCAATTCCTTTTCTCAAAGAAAAATTTGAATTAATATTATTATTATTATTCCCAATAATATTACTATTTAATTCTAATTCTTTTTTTTTTTTTGTAAAAGAAGTAAATTTATTATGTTTAGCTCTAGGAATATAAATATTATATGAATTATTATGATCTTTTTCAATACTACTTTTTCTAGGAATATCTTTATTTGGATTTGTATTTAATAAAAATGATCTTGATGATTGAATATCTTTACTATAATGACCATTAAAATTAATTGAAGGATTAGTTGATGAAATTTCATATTTTGTTGTTGAATTATTTCTAATTGAATTATTATTATATCTATTTGGAGTTTTTGCAGAATGAATTACTGCATCAGAATTCCTTCTTTGTTGATTTTTTGATACTTCTACTTTATCATTAAATGATTGATATGAAATATTTATTGGCATTACATTTTGACTACTTACATTTATTAAAATTGGTCTTTTGTGATTTGATGATGAATTTGGTATTAATTTTGATTGTTGATCTTGAATATATTTATTATATAATAAGTTATCTTTATTATTTTCATTTTGTTTTGTTTGTATTGTTTCATAACTTAATATTTGATTTTGTTTTAATCTACTTGTTTCTAATTTATTATTTAAATTTATTCTATTTACATTTATTCTTTTATAATCATCTAAATTCTTTTTAATATTTATATTATTAATATTTTTTGTTATATTTGATAAAGGAATTGAAGTAACTTTTTGTGGAATAATTTCACTTTGAGAATTATTTTTTTCCATTTTATCAAAATTCTTAAAAGCAATTATCAAACAAGTAATATTATCAAAACTTTTCCTAACCATAGCACTTTTTAAAATAAAATCTACAATTTTTCCACATTGTGTATGAACATTATTATATTCTTTAATAATTTGATGACTATTATTAAAAATCATCCAAGCACAATCAAAAACATCTTTATTACTTAATTGATCAAAAATCCCATCACATCCCATAATAAAAAAATCTATATTTTCTTTATTTAAATCATAAATATAAATATCAGGTTCAGCAATAATAACATTAGGATTTCCACCAAAATTAACATTTTTAGCTTCAACATCTCCAATAGTTCTACTAACTGATAATCTTCCTGGAAAAACTCTATAAGGACCAATTAAATATTGTTCATTATTATTAATATTATTATTATTATTATTACTATTAATTGGAGTTTGACTTTGATAAACTTGACCTCCATTTTCATAAATTCTCTTTTTTTCATTTGGGAAATTAGGTTTATGATCAATTGTAATTTCCCTTAATTCATTATTAATACTCATTATAGCTCGACTATCACCACAATTAGCAATATAAATTTTATTATCTACAATAAGTAAAATAATAGCACAAGAACCACTTTTATCAATAATACATTCATTATCTTTTGATAAAGCATAATTATTTAAAAAATCCTTTTCAGCATATAAAAAACCATTTTTAATTGCTTGAGGAATATTTTCTGGGAAAGATATATCATTACTAATAAATTTATGTAAATTATCTCTTAAATATTCTGAACATTGTTTACCACCATGACCATCATAAATACCAAAAAAAGAAACTTTAGGCCATCGATTTTTTTTATAATTTAAAGGTCTATTCATATTTATAATTATACTAACTCTATCTTCATTATAATTTCTAACTATTCCTTCATGAGTATTTGCACCATATGCTTGAATAATTCCCATTTGTTTTGATGAACATTTTCCATTTTCAAAATTATTAATTGGATATTCTAATATGTCTAAAGTTAATGGTTTTTTTATTTCATTTGATAATATGTCATTTATATTTATTGTGTTTTTTTCATAATGAGAATCATAATTTATTTTTGTTGTTTGTTCTATTAATTTTGGATTTATTTTATTTTGAACTGTTTTGTTTTGGGGAATAAATGTATTTCTTGATGAAAAATTTTGATTTATGTTATATATTGGTATTGTTTGTTGGATTGTTTTATATTTACCTTTTGATGTACTTTGATTTTTGTAGTTTTTTTGGTTTTCTTTATTTTCGTTTTCTCGATTTAATGTGTTGATTATTAAACCTTTTGGATATTTAAAATATTTATCCATTTTAAATTTTAATTTGTGTAAAAAATAATAAAAATATTATTTTTCTTTTTTTGAATTTTACTAATTTTTTATAGTATTATTTTTTATTCTATTTTTTTTTAAAATTTATTATGGCATTAAGAGAATTCAATCAAATTATAAATGATATTGAACAATCAAATAAATTAAATATTTTAGATAATAATAATATTGTTGCTAAAAAAGATACTTTGGAAATAGAAGTAATAGATAATAAAATAAATGAATTTTTCAAAAATTATAATCCATTTAAAATATGTGGAATTACTTTTTGTAAAATAGGTAGAAATTTATGTTTTAATTTCGATGAAAATTACATTCCAAAATTTGTAATCGGACCTCATTGGTATTTATTTTTATTAATGAATATAATTATTATTTTATTATCTGTCTTTCTATATAGAGCATTTATTAAAATTTCATCTGATTTTATGGTAATTGGATATTTTATTTCATTAAGTTTAATATTAATTTGTTATTATTTATCATTCTTACTTAATCCTGGATTGGTTTTAAATAAAATATCTAATGAAGAGAATTGTGCTTATTGTTCAATTTGTAATGTTTATTATAATTTAAGTAAAAAAGTCCATCATTGTAATTTTTGTAATGTTTGTATTGAAGGATTTGATCATCATTGTGTTTGGGTAGGTAAATGTATTGGAAAAAAAAATATTATTCCTTTTTATGGAATTATGGTATTTGTTGGTATAACTTATACATTTATTATTATTTCATTTATTTTACTTTATTTAAGTAAAACATGAAATAAAAAAACTTTCTTTTATTTATAATAAATATAATAAAAGTAATTAATATAAAAACAATAATAAATTAAACTTTAATATTTAATACTATATCAAAAATAAAAAATTAAAAATTTAATAATAAAAAAATAAAAAACATAAATTAACTATATATTCAAATTATTTTCTTCAATATTATTTTCCTCAGTTTCCATTTGTTCAAACATTTTCATAATTTCATTTTTCTTTTTTAAATATAAATCATAAGCTCTATCAATATCCATTTTATTAATAGAATCATGATCACTTTCAGACTCATTTCCAATATCAATATCTTCATCTTCATTCATATTTGTATTAGTTTCATTATCACTATCTTTATATCCATAATAATTCATTTTTGCTTCTTTATCTTTTACAAATTGTTTATATGGATATTCTTCTTTAAAATATGATAAAGAAAATTTATCAATAGGTTTTAATTTATCTAACATTTCTTTTTCTTTTATATCTTTTAAATCTAATTTTTTATTTGATTTATTATCATCATCTTTGAAAAATTGTTCTTCATTTTTTTCCTTTTCATATTCATCTAACATTTCTTTTGATAAATTTTTCATTGCTTGAACATCTTCTTGATCTTCAATTTTAATTAACATTTGTTCAATATTTTTTTGATCTTCAACATTATCAAAATTCAAATTTTCAAATTCAAATAAATTTTTCAATTTATCATCTTTTTTATATTTATTATCTTTATTAAAATTATTATTATCATCATTATTATTTCTTCTAATTAAATTTCCTTCAGTAATAATATTTTTCAAATTTAACTTACTAATATTTTCACTATCAAATTTCCCATCTTCCATAACAACATAATTTAATTCTCTTTTCTGAATACTTTTCTTAAAAATATTCTCTTCAATAGTACTTAAAGTAATTAAACGATAAATATTAACAGTTCTAGTTTGTCCAATTCTATGACATCGATCTTGAGCTTGTTTATCCATAGCAGGATTCCAATCAGTATCATAAAATATAATAGAATCAGCTCCAGTTAAATTTAAACCAATTCCTCCTGATCGAGTACTTGAAATAAAACAAAAAACTTTTGAATCTGTATTAAATTTATCTACAATTTGTTGTCTTAATTCTACTTTTGTTGAACCATCTAAACGAACATATGTAAAACCATGTACATTTAAAAATATTTCTAATATATCTAACATACGAGTCATTTGAGTAAATATTAAACATTTTGATTTTTTCATATATAAATTTTTTAAAAGTTCTGATAAACGAATTAATTTTCCTGAATCGTATTCTACTAATTTTCTATCTGGACATTTTATTATTTTAAATAAGGAAAGATATTTTATTACACTAGGAACTCTATGTAAATTATTATAGAGAATTTGATATGTGTGATTTGATTTTGTTATTGATGTTGAATATTTTGATAATATTAATTTTGGTCCTCCACTTATTACTTTTGGAATATATATTTTGAAATATGTCATTATTTCATTACAGAGAGATAACATTTTCTGAGGAGTGAAATTTAATGCTTGAAGTGGGGATGTGTGAAGATGATATATTGTATCTTTTGAATTTAAATTTGGATTTAATTTAAATGTATCATTTATTTGAAGAATGTGTTTTGATGGTTTTTTTTCTTTTTTTTCTTCTTTAATTTTATTATCTTCTTTTGCTTTTATTTCCTCATTTTTATTATCTTCTTTCTCATTATTTATATTTTTTTCTTCTGATATATTTTCTTCATTATCATTTATATCTTCTTCATTATAACCTTCATATATTTTTGTATAATTATCTTCACTAGACATTATTTTTTTCATATTACAATATTTATATCCTTTATTAAAAAAAGAAGAAAAAGTTACAGATTTTTTTTTATTACCAAATAATAAATGATTCCTAATTAAAGGCGAATTAACAGTATCCATAAAAAAACTAATTTTCATAACTTTTAAAGTATTAACTCCATAAATTGGTTTTGATGATAAAATATCATTTCTAGAAGTAAAATCATATGTATGTAAAATTCTTTTTTTATTTCTTTGAATAATTAATTTTCTCTTTTTAATCTCTTCATTAAAAACACTATTTAAATATGGTTTACTATCAACATTTTCAGTAGTATCAATTTCATAAAACATATCATAATAATTATTTAAAGATATATTTTGTAAAATTGGAATATTAGTTGGACAAATATATTTTGGTAAAGGAATATTAATAAATTGTTTATTTAATTTTTCTTTATTATCATTATTACTATTTTCACTTTGTTTAGTTGAATCAATATCATTTATATTTTTATTTCCTTCATTATTTAAACTTAACATCATTCTCATTATATTTAATTTTACATCAGAACTATTTGAAGAACATAATATTGTATTATCAGCATAATTTTTTTTAAATAAAATATCATTTTCATCAATTAAATATTTAGGTTGATATAATTGAACTTCATTTTTAATTATTTCATCATAAACTTCAAAAATTGGAACTTGAGGAAAATATTTAAGCATTTCAAGATAATCCCAAGTATTTAAATTTTCATTATCTAATAAATATAATTTTAAATTTTTCAAATTAATATCTTTCATAGGATTATATTCAAAAACATTTGCAATTAAAGTAGGAACTTCATATATTATATCAAAACAACTTTTCATAGAAGTATCATAATCTCTACTATCAAATAAATCAGGATGATTACAAACTTTTCTTAATTGCATAAGTACATTCATAATAGAAAAATAATCATTTTTTTTTAAAGTATCTTGAGTAATATCAGTATTAATATATTCATCATATAAATATTTTTGTCTTCTACTTAATTCACAAAATATAATATGTTCTTTTTTACTTGGTAATTGTTTTTCAACATCTTTTTTTAATCTCCTTAATAAAAATGGTCTAAGTATACTATGTAAACTTTGAATAATTTGTTTATTTAAAGAAGCATTATTATGAATTGCATTATAAAATTGAGTATGAAACCATTCTCTAAATTCTTCATTTGAATAAAATAAATTTGGCATTAGAAAATGTAAATAAGACCAAATTTCCATAATATCATTTTGAAGAGGAGTCCCAGTTAAAAGTAATTTTCTCCTAGCTTTAAAATTAAGTAACATTTGCCATCTTTTAGATTTAAAATTTTTAATATTCTGTGCTTCATCTAAAACAATATAATACCATCTTTTTCTTTTAAAAATAGAATAATCTTGAATAACTAATTTATAACTAGTAATACAAACATGAAAAGAATTAGGTTTTAACCAACCATATCTTTTAGCTTTTCTTTCTTTTTGATTACCATAATAAGATAAAATTTTAAATGAAGGACACCATTTTTTAAATTCAATTTCCCAATTTACAATAATAGTAGTTGGTACAATAATTAAATGAGGACCCCAATTTCCTCTATTAGCAGCTA
>Ga0256407_10003851_pt1 | contig 25970 bp, 18 predicted proteins | sample RumenRJG_04DNA_FD_193489 | JGI IMG/M metagenome (GOLD analysis project Ga0256407, IMG submission 193489) | Bovine rumen microbial communities from Lethbridge, Alberta, Canada - RJG_04 | ecosystem: Host-associated > Mammals > Digestive system > Stomach > Rumen | place: Canada: Alberta... | reverse complement strand
ACAACAACCTGTATTTCTCTAACAGCACCTCCCTGGCACCTTCTCCAATCATTTGAGGAACGCCCTTGGGCACATAGTCAAAGAGCCCTATATGGTCCTCGTGTCCATGTGTATAGACAACAGCTTCGTACTGCTTCGGGTTGTTTTTGAACAACCCTTCAACCATGGTTTTGTCCTGTTCTTGAGTTGTCTTCTCCCCACAGCCTGGCAAGTTCTGCCCCATGTCCACAAAGATTCGTGACGTCACTGTGCTAATCTCTGTGATGCAGCCCCCAATCTGGTCAAGGCCGCGATGAATGGTAATGTTCATAGACTTTTATACTGTTTCTACATCATAATACTTTCTGTCGAGAATATCTTTTATTTGCAAACATGGTAACGAAGCTTTGGAAAAGAGGAATCTAGGTCTAAAGGATTTATCATGTCCAGTTATTGCATAATAATCTCCTTGCTTATTTATCAAAGATGAAATCCTCTTACAGCCCCAACGCTTATCCCCAAAAAGGTATCCACTCATAGTCATTTTAGGAGTATTCTCAGAACCAATCTTTGCAGGATTATTATTTAATGTGATAAAATAGAACTCAGGCTCTGAAACAATGTCATCACATGAAATATTCCCCAATGACTCGGGTACTTCTACACCAAGGAGGCTAAGTTTCTTTATAATAGATATGATTTCGAGCTTTAGTTTTTCAAATTTTTTATTTTTGAAAAAAGAATAGAAATCTTTCACATGTGTCCTTATTCCAGACGGTTCTTTCAAGGCTCCACTTCCATACTTTAGTTCTATTAAAGCTACACGGAAAGGAGACACTTTACTGATGGCTATTATGTCAAATCTCCAGTCCTCTGGATGTGCTTTACCTTGCAAGGATTTTGTGTACTCCACATCTATGCAGAACCATTTAGAAGAAGGGTTGTTATTATTTTCCATGTACAGCCGTTGTTGAGACTGTTTCTCTAATTTGTTCCTTTTATCGCTATTTGCTTTTATCGTATCATAGTATGAAACCAATTCCTTATCTGTTAGAATAGTTTTCTCTCCGTTGGTATAGTAACTATCAATTTTACATTGGTATGGTTTATCTACTTCTATTAACGCTATATTATCACAATTATAATACAGGTTTATAAAACTATCACGAACACCAATGATAATTTCATTCTTATGTTTGCAATAAATCTCTTTATAAAAAAGAGTTTTCTTAAAATTACCTGCAAAGTCTTGATTTATAGATGTTCCTCGGAACGAATCTCTTGTCTTCATATTTTTTATACTTTATTATTTGGTTAGAATTTGGTTATATTCATGTTTATAACACCACAGGCTCCCTTCAGGGCCATGTTGTATAGAAACTTTCCTACCTGCTAATTTGGATTTGATTTTTAGTAACCTCGCTTCCACTGGGTCTAGGAAAACAGCATAGTCATCACTTATCCATTCGCCGTTGTCATTGCGAATCAAGTGCCATTCTTTCTCTTGTCCTTCCTGTTTCATTATGCATATTCAAAATGTGGGACATCAATGGGGACATTCTCAGCCTCATCGCCATCATCCACCGTGGGTACTGATAAACGCAACTCCCCGTCTCGCATAGTGTCATCCACTAGCAAAGTCAACGGAAAGATCTCGTTGTCTTCATCCAATACGGGATAACCATGTTCATCAAACTCTGTCATAAAAGCTGAATCAATGCCATAGACATAAATCTTCTTGCTGAACTGATCCATCTCATGATTGAAATATGGGTCTTTTTCTGCATCGAAGGATGTGCCTTGTGTTAGATTCATACCATATAGAAGGAATGGTGCAGCATCCTGCGACCTCGCCAACAGGGCCATAGTCAAAGAATTCGCATAGAGATTGAGAGCATATTCCGTGCGGTAGGTTGCATGGAAATCACGTTCAAAGTCCTTGACAACATCCCGAAAACTCATACCATCAGTCTGTCGTCGGCCATCCATACTATAATCTTTAGGCTGGAAATAGTAGGTCTTTGCAAGTTCTTTTTCCATAATGAGATAGACTGTTTTGTATATTCATAAACGAAATTCTTACTAATATCTCTGCTTCATTTTCCTCACCTCTTCTTTCATTCTCTCTCTCAGCGTTTCCGGTTCCAGCACCTCAACCTTGTCACCCATTGCCAGCAACTGAGTGACCAAATCAGGAGTGATACATAATCTATACGTGAACTCTGCGAACTCGCCATGCTTGGACTTACCTTCAGATTGGCTTTTGTGGAGCGGGGTAGAGCGGAGATATTCTGCCTGAATGCCGTAGGCGCGGATTTTGACTTTTGTAATGGGTAAGTCTTTATTCACAAAGATGCCGATAACATAGGCAAAGTACTTCCTCGCATCGAAATCTTCAGGCAACTCAAAACTGGTCGAAAGGATTTTCAAGTCAAGAATGCGGTCGAGGGCGATGGTACGCAAATCATGCTTTTCTTTTATATACCCAAGCAGATACCATCGACGATTGAAAACCTTCAAAGCGTATGGCTGGATATGAAACTCCAGCAGATTATATTCTTCCTGTTCGTTTTCATATCGTTGGTAGTCAATCTGCAGTTCAACATTCTTCTGCATGGCTTCGATGATGTCATCAAGGAAAGATGTTCCTAATGGAATCTCTTCCAATAAGATTCTGTCCTTCATGCTATTAAAGGTTGCAAAACCCTGAGGAATGCTATACTTGTGCAGCAACCACTTAGCTACCTTCTGTTTGTCCAGCACCTCTGGGTTCTTGACATAATATACATTACCATGTGAACGGTCGCATACTATCTCCACACCGAACATTTCCTTGATTCCTTTTCTCTGCTCGTGGAAAGTTCGTAGTGGTATAGGCCCATTGCTAAGTGGACAATCCTCCCACAGCATATTTATCTCGTCAATCGTCAGAGGACTACTGTTCAACAACGTGTCGAGAAGCCAAATGTATCTGTAATATGTTTTGCTGATCATTTGTATTTAAAGTTCTGTGATAACTTTCTCAAAACAGTATTTATTTCTTTTTTGAGTATTGATATAATTCATGGGATTCTGGCTCCTGCCATATCTGTTTCTTTATATTTGCCTATTGTTTCCTTATTAAAGGCAGGACAGTCGAGGATGCGCGGCAGGTCATTGACGTGCAGAAGAGGATTGCAGGCGGGCTGGTCGATATACTCCCATATCTTTTCGATGGCGATAAACAGCGGCAGACGATATTCCTGACGAACACTATAGCGCACCTGGCTATGGTTGTTCCTGTATTCTATCACGACATTTGCCTGTGGTAGATAGCGGTTGATGGCTTCCGATTTACCCAACAGAAGAAGAGTGGCGTACTTCAAGTTGCCATCATCATCAATCAAAAGCAAGTCCTTTAGTAACTGATTCAAGGGAACGGTTGTAGCATTAGGCCGTTTCTGCTTGTCGGCAATGAGACGTCGCATGTTTTCTATGGCTTCTGCGTCGAGATCGTTCAAGGTTAGGCCTTTGCATACACGGGATGAGAAATCCGGGTCTTGTTCGGAAATGACGGAGAAGTATTCGGCATCGTCCATCCCACGCAGGCTTTCACCAACTCTCATCAATGGAACCCCCTCGAATCGGAGTGCCTTGCCAACTGGACGTGAAGGGACGTTGATAACAAGCACACGACGCTGTTTTTCATCGTATAGTTCCTCTGTTCGGACACGAATATGAAGACGCTCATATATTTCGTCTTCAAGATTGCCTGTCTCGTTTACAGCAAAGTCGCGACCCACAACCTTATGGGGACGGGCATCGGGCATGCCAAGAACCAGCCGCCCACCACTTTCATTGGCCAAAGCTACAACATACCCTAATACACAATGTCTTCGGTCGCGAGGATCTGTCTTCTGACCTCCTGCAAATGGGTAATTGAGCTCAGCCTTATTAAACTCTATATGATCTTCACGCTCGCTGAGTTTCTGCAATTCTTCTATCGTGCTCATCGCATTCTATATTTTTAGTGAAACAACTTTCGAGCTGTTTCACTGTGGAAAGATACAACTATTATTCGGATTGGGCAAGATTTTATAAAACAATTCTTAAAAAAATGTATTTTTAGCGTAACTATCTGTATATTAAAGGGCTAATTTAATAATTTAATTCGGTTTTTTAAACTATTCGTATATGACAACATTTATTCATAGCCACAATTTTATTAGAATGATTGCACGTTCTATTTCTCTTTTCGTTGGCATTGAATTATAAAGCGTTGTTGAATCCTCTTGTCCTATAACCTATAACTACATTACAAGAGAGGCTATATAATGAAACGCAGTTATAAAAACTTTTTAATATTGTTACCTATTTGTTACCATAAAGCATTTATAATTATAATAAATTACTAAAATACAATATATTGAGATTTAGTATTAATATAATAGCCTAATACACCAAGCACACTTGGCTGTTAGGCTCTCCGAGGGGGGGGTCTGCCTTGTGAAAGAGCAAGCTCTGGCAGAATTTATCACTTAAAGTATTAACATTAATCAGTAGAATAAAATGCCTAAAGGTAGAAAAGCTATGCTCGAAGTCAGCAAAATGAAGATGACTCCTGCACTCAGCGCAGAGCATCAGAGCAAATGGGATGAGTCCCGATGGGAATGTAAACTTGATGATCCCGAACGCAATTATGACAAGAGTCGTGCGCATCTCAACTTCGAGGTACGCAAGGGAGGTGTCATCGCACCAGTAGATCAATCGGTCTGCATCAAGGAAAAAGTAGATGCACGTATTGCAGAATGGAAAGCCGAAAGGCTTGCTGCAATAGGAAAAGATCCGATAGTTAGAAGCACTCAACATCTCTCTGTATCTCTCGTTATAGGTGGTAATAGTGAACGCATGAATGAACTTGCATTCGGTAATCAGATGCTTCAAGAGCGAGGAAACAACGCTCACATCAAACGTATGCCTGAGATAGAGCAGTTCGCTCTCGACAATTACAAGGCTCTCGCAGAACGTATCGGTGAGAAGAACATCATTTCTTTTATTGCACATTGTGACGAGAAAAACTGTCACATTCATGCTACCATTACTCCTATCTTAGAGGATGGTCGTTTGTCTGCCAAGGACATGTTCGGAGGCGGGTCTCTTGTTGCAGCTCGCGACAAGATGCGAGAATGGCATGATTGGTATGCTGCTGTCAATGAGAAGTGGGGATTGGAACGTGGCGATGACATCCATGAGACAGGCGCACGTCACAAATCACTCGAAGAGCACAACCGTGAACTTCATCGCGAGAACAAATCTCTCGAAGAGGAACTTGAAACTAAGCGTCGTGCTGTGAAAGGACTTACCACCATGATTGAGAATCTTACTCGTCGGCAAGAGGAAATCCAATCACAGATAGCAGAACTTGAAGCGCAACAACAGGAATCCGACTCCAACAAGGAGGATATTCTGCGCCAGATAAAGTTTCTCAATCAAACGCTGACTGAAATCAGAATCAATTTGAGAGAAAAGCAAGGAAAACTTGACCAAGTTAATCAAGAATTGGATAGTCTCAAATCTACCTACAATTCCAAATTGAAAGGGCTGGACGCAATCATGAAGAAGGACAATGTCATGATAAACTATATCAACACAGATGCCGAAATTATTCTCAAAGCTTCCATTTTTGATCAAGTGCTATATGAAGCAGTCAAAATATGCCGAGAAATCCCCGAAGCAGATGCGATGGCAGAGGACACATTCATTGATGACCGTAACAATTTCCGTTGGAAGGATGTGCTAAGCACAGGTCTGAGAGTATTCATCGCCGGAATAGATGGCGCGACTGGCGTAGCTCAGGTGTCAGGCGGTGGCGGCACATCAAACGATATGCCTTGGCGTGACAAAGATGAAGACTTTCTCGATTGGGCCCGCCGTGTTATGCGATATGCCCATGCCAAACATTATCCTGGTAATAGGTTCAAACGGACGCTGAGCAAATAATCCTTGCGCGCATACGTATATAATAATGAGTGGGTGCTCCCAATTGGGGAAAACCTACTCATTTGTCTTATCCGATAGAACATTTGTCCGAGTCTTACAAAATTTTATGGATAGTGTCGGACAAATGCTTTTGTTACCTTAGACATTCTTAATCATAGTCTTCCATATAAGTTGATTACTTAATCAATCTTCCGGCGCATCAAACACTTCTATTGAGACGCATCTTGTGCCTTTTAGTCCAAGGAGGCCCTTTTTGACGAGATTCTCTGCCTGGTCTTCTGCATCACTGCCGCTTACAGCCGTAATACTGAGCAGTTCCTTCTCGCCAAGTTCCGTTTCAATCTCCACTTTATAGTGGTGAATAGACTCACGCATATTGCCTTGCAACGCCCTTTCCACCATCGAAGTTTCCCAGTTGATTTTGTCAGCAGGAGCTTTGCGGATATTCTTCAGCAACTTCACCTTGACTGAAGCATCTGTACCATCAGGATTTACCTTACGGAAGCGTTTACATCCACAAGAACAAGCCCAAATAGGTGGACGACGAGGTATGTTGTCGCCCCCCATGATACCGTCTTTACGGTATTCTCACATGAAATCAACTTCAGTCATGTCACCGGTACCGTAGATAATATCCACGACACGTTCTCCGCACACCGGGCATTTGCTTGGCTTGCGCTCAACATTTATGATTCTCGGTCGTTCTAACATAAACGTTTATTTGATGAAGTGAATGATTAGTAAGATAATGAACGCTGCAATTATTATCCATCTGTTAATATTGATGTTTTTTGCTGTTTCGTTCTTTGAGGTTTCTAAAGTCTTTTGTAGTGATTCCGTAGATGACTTTAATGTTGAATTTATCTGTTCGCATACAGTCTTTATTTCATGACTCAAAGAATCAACCTGGGAGAGTTGTGAGCTGATATTATCTACCTTACCATGTAGTGACTTAATCTTTTCAGCGATACCATCTGCTTTGCCAATTATCTCGTCACTCTTTTGTCTAAGGTCATTCAGAACAGCGTCCTGACTTTCCTGGGACTCTTTTAAGTCCTTGGATATTTGAGAAAGGGATTCCTTGACTGCCTGGATTTCTGACGTAGCCTTCTTTATTTCATCCTTTAGCGCATTCAAATCTTGGACATGTTTGTCAAGTTTACCAATTTGCTCTGTAAATCTATCAATTACAGGCTCTGTTTTGGTCTTGAAATCCGTACTTGTCTTTTCCACTTCAGCTTCAAATGAGCGGATGACTTCAGTACAAGTTGAGCCAACTCGTGTTATTGCCTCTTCATATTCATGAGACAGAGCCCCTTCACGTGCTCGCAGATCAGATGCCCATGACTGAAGGCTTGCACAGAGGGCTTTAACAGCAGAAACATATTCTCTGACTTCCTTCTGCAACTCTGAGCTTGCATTGACAGTTGATTCTACCTGCTTCCTTGCAGATTCGACTTCATTCAGGCTGGCTTCCATTTTAGCCAACGATGCTAATAGTTCATTTGATTCCATATAGCTAATATGTTTATTATTCAGATAAGTAATTGTCCTTAAACTCATTGAGCCATTCATTGTGCAAATCAACTTCACACAGCATGTCCCAGGTTCGCATTTGACTTATTTCTTCCTCAGTGGCGGCATTACGTCCATCGAATGTAAATGCACGTTTGAACTCCTCCATCTTCTGATAGAAGTATTGCTTGTCATCCGTCCTTTTGTGGAACTCCCGATAACCACGCATATAACTATTCTTCAATTCTTCTTGCAAGTTGCGATTAGCTCCCACTTTGAGATATGTGAGGCAATAAACATTCAAGAAGTCCAATGTCGGGTTTGGTTCAGCTATAGCTCTTCTGATTAAACGCACAGCACCTTGCAAGTGCTTAATGTTATCTTTTGGAGAACTGGTACCAACGACATCATCATCTATGACCCTCATATATTTGAAAAGGATATCATACGATGACTCTTTTCCTTCTTTAGTGTCATCGGTAAGAGAGAAGTTCTGTCCACTCTCTGTTTGATAATCCTTACGAGCATATTTTGAATTGAAGTAGTAGTAAATGTAGTCTTTAAGAGCTTCATTTGCATCTTTCCAATTATCCCCATAGCTAACACCTTCCATGCAGAATGAACGGATGTCATCAATAGCTTGTTTCCGCTTTACAGCAATTTTTTCATAAATGAACTCTGTCAGGTAACCCAAACATTTGTGAACTTCATTTTCACCTCTGTAGTTTGGAACTTTATTGATTTCCTGAGCTGCTCTTTCCTTTGTGTAGTACCTTTCAAGGAAAGATTGCAATGCACGATAATAGGAACCATCCTTTTTCCTTACTGCTACTACACGATAGACCTTCTTACCATAATCTTCTGTGAAATCATCAATGAGGCCGATACAACACATTCTATAGATAGCCTTGGCTATGTCACTCTTGTCTCTGAAGATTTCAAGACTATCCTTATTTGTATCATACTCTATTCCGGTCTCAATATTCCGTACACGATGCGCAGCACCTTCTTTCCATATCAAATAGACTTTCTCTTGTATGCCACCATTATCAAACAGATAAATAGGGATGGAAGATATGAAAGCGACGACCTCGGTTCCTTCTTTAGCTTCAAGCACCTTCTGCAAGAAATCTGACACTTGCACAGTATCTTTTAGTTCAGCATCGTTTCCATAGAAAATCTGGGTTTTAGAGCGGCTTAAGAGTTCAAACATAGTCCTCTTTTCCACGAGTGTACCTTTGAAGTTGTTATTATAAAAGTACATTACCGTTTCAAAGTCAACGTTTTGGTATTCAAAAGCTCTGGCTGGAATGGATAACCCGGATTGACGGAGCAGTTCTTCCAAGTCATTTTTATATACATACCCTCTTCCAGCGTCAGGAACTCTCCTTAATTGGCACTGATTATACACGGAACATTCTCCTTCACAAGGTCCTCTGTTACAACGTTGGCAATCTTGATTACATAGACGGAAAGCAAATCGTTGGTTACAAACATCGCAATGAAGTTTTACCATGTCCTTTTCCGGCGTACAATAATCAAAATATCGCTCATCAATGGAGAGACCATAGTGATCTATTATTTCCTGTAAGTCTCCATCGTAAAACCATTTGTTTCGGATGATGGACATCGGGAAGTTATTGACGGGACAGCTACGGTTAATTCTGACAAGTTTGTAATCTGCTAATAGGATGCATGATAAAGCCATCTTTCTGTCACGTCCAGCACGTCCAGCTTCTTGAACAAAGCTCTCCAAAGAACTTGAATAGTTCATATTCACCGTAAAGCGCACATTCGGCTTGTCAATTCCCATACCAAATGCCTTTGTTGCGACCATTAAAGGCAATTTGTTATCGCGGAACAAGTCAAGGTTCTCAAACGATTCCCTGTCAATCTCGTCAGCATCGTCTCCATCCCCGCTACCCATAAACGTACCCAACTTATGAACGCTTTCGCATAACGAATCTTTATTTGCGTTTACGGATATGCCTGTGTTGTTTTTATGCGGACAAAAAACAATTCCGGCCTGAGCGTATTCTTCTGAATCCCCAAAGAAATCTTCGGGTAATTCAACAGACAAATCATCATCAATACTTCCTTCGATGTTCTGACGCTCATTAAAACGTTCTTTTATCAGCGCAACAGATTCTGGTTTCTCCAGTTCCTCTATGAATCCGGGAATTTTTTCCAGATAGTCTTTTAAGAATTCCTGTTTGGACGGATAAACACTCCATTTACTTGTCATTTTGACCGCCTTGGGCAGACCTTCGTCAAGCATGTGATTTCGGTCGTAGTATTCATCTTCCTCACATACTACGGGAACTCGTTCTATCTTATACTGTAATTCAAGGCGGTTTGTATTTTCCTCCCTTATAATTGTGTCGGAATCAAGTTCAAAAGCTCCATCGCCAGACAGCTCACGTTCCACGTCCGCTAAAACATCAAAGGAAGCAGTTGCTGTAAGTCCGAACAACGTTAAATGCTTATCACCGTCCTTTTGTTTAGGCAACACATATTGGTATAGATTCCTTCCAAGGTGCAAATAAGTGAAACGGAAATCATGACCCCATTCCGAAACGCAGTGTACTTCATCAATAACACCGTAGCTAAAGTAAACACCCACATTGTGCATGTTTCTCAACTTCTCACGGAAGTTGTATGTACATAGTCGTTCCGGTGAGAGGAACACAAACTGTATCATTGATGTTTCCATCATCTTTGCCCGTTTCTCTTTCTCTTGGGCATCGACGATAGAGTTGATAAAGGTACAGGTGTCGATGCCAGCCTTTATCAGTCCATCATACTGGTCTGCCATAAGAGACCTAAGCGGGTCAACCACCAACGTGACTCCGGGCTGAAGCATGGCAGCCAATTGGTATGTCAAAGACTTACCGCCACCAGTAGGTAGCAGACCTATGACGCTCTTATTCTGGAGGGCGCGGCTTAATATAGGTAACTGTCCTGGTCGGAAATCATCTTTACGGAAAAGTAGCTGGAGAAAATGCTGGAGTTTGTTCTTCTTTTCAGTTATTGGCACATAGATACCCTGGGGATCTCTATTCACCAAAGGCTGATATGTGATACAATCTGACGTATAGATATGCCTTTCCGAATGGATGTAGTTGGCTGAACGAATAAAGAAATAACATTTATCAGTACATTTGAAGCCACTGAAAGATTTGTCCTCCAGTCCAGAGCGACGCATAACAGCTACGTCGAACACTACATCATACTGCTTGGCGTGATTTGCCTTTTCTATGCCATTTATAACATTGACAGAGATTGAATTATCCTTTACATTAGGCTTGTGAAGAGACGAGTCAACAAAAGCAGGAGAACTGATAACATCCAGCTGTATGTTTGGGAAGCGAATATCTTTATATTCCTCACTTAATGATGCCAGATTATTGAATGAATCGGCAAGATCTTTCAATGCAAGAACCACACAAGGGACATCACGCTCCAGTGCAAGGATGTTCAGAGTTTCTTTCTTGTAATCTACCCTGCCTGTTATCATAGCCTCTATAAGTGTCTTCTGAATACGAGCAACGCCTATGGGAGAAAGTGTGAGCTGTAAGCTTCTAATCCATGATGAATCAAAAGACTTACTCCACGCTTCCTTAACCTTTGCAAAGTATTCATTCTGCAGTAGTGTTGTACTCTGAGCAAAAGCGTTGATGTCTCTTATTCGCAAGCAATCCCAACCTTTGCCGGTTAGAGCCGCTGTTCGATAATCATCTGACGCTCGTGAACTCTCGGTATTGTGGAAATTGGCACCATCTATCTCAATAACGAAACCACGTTTTTCTCTGCCTTCCTTGTTGATAACTGTATATGGGTACTCACACGCGAAATCTACACGTTGGGAGTGATGAGCTCGCTGGCCCGTTATAGACATTAGACTTCTTTGTGGCAAGAAAACCTGACGAAGCTCTGCCGGAGTATTCCTAAGAATAAAGTCCTTTTCAAAATCGCTTTCTAAAATGCTGTTACAGTAAATGTTCTCATTTAAGGTGAGTCGTCCGTCTATCGCATAAAGAGCCAATAATATATCATTCAGCTCTAGCCCATTTATATCATAGTTCAGGGCACCAAGATTATCGTCCAATTTCTTGTTATCAAGAAATTCAAAAGCTTCTTCGATTGTAGGACTAGTCCTTGTCGGAAGCCCCCTTGTCACCATATTATTGAGGACTGCAAGTATCGGATCCACATCATCATATATACTGGCTCCAATATCAAACGGTGCAGCGACCTCAAAAGCAGAGAGCTGCCGATACAAGCCCTGTATCTTCTTTTGGGTTTCCTCATCTGCGCTCTGGGTCAGATTTCTGATGGCATCTAGCTGATAAGATGCGAAGAATTGGGTGTCGGGATAATAATCAACGGCAATGAGATTGATTTGATTGTTTTCAAGCTTGAACACCTTAATGTTGTATGAACAAGGTTTGTTGCTCTCAGAGTAACGATACTCAGAGGCTGTTTCGTTCATAAAGGTCTCAGGAGCGTTGAAATACTCATAAAATCGGTCAATCCTCCTGTTGCCATTATTCATCGGACTTATGCAGAAAAACAGATGCTGTCCATTAACATTAGAGCCAACTTTTTCTGCAAGCGACTTCAAATCTATAGAGTCAATATCAAGGATGTTCGAGAAGAAATGTATAGTGACTGGACTATCTCCTGCGATGGATTCCTGTGTAACATCATCCAAATAGCGGTCAATGCAGGATACCGTAACCTTATCATCAACATAGGCTCCTACATGTATAGCAGCACGTTCTAATGTTGCTGGTGATGGCTCTATTAAAGTAACCTTCTGAACCTTATTCTCAATATTGTGTTCACGAAGGTAGTCAAAGAAACATATTGTAGCCAACCCCTGACCACACCCCCAGTCAACAATATCAAATCCATCAGAGGTATAAGTAGAAGGACTAATGCAAGAGAGTGCCCTATATATTTTGGCTTGATGCATCTTGCCAAAAGAGTATAGGTAGCATTTCATTTGTGCGTCAGAATCCAATAGTTCTACACCTCGCTTCAGAGAGTCATAAAGGTCATTTCTCTCCTGTTCGGATAAGGACATGATGTAGTCCTGAGCGATGCGACGAATGCTATTGAAGGAGATATTCCGTATAGCCGATATGTCATCCTTATATGCCATACTATTTCCCTGTTATTGTATCTGCAAATCTGTTTTCTTGATGCTGTTTCCAGTTCTGCAATGCCAATTGTTTAGTAGTGTTGGCATAGCAGTATTCACAAAGATGTGGACAGGTGTTATATTCACCAATATCCTTAGAGGCCATGCACTCACAGAATGGTCGCTGGCCTTGGTCTTTCTTGTGCTTACTGATAAAGTAATGGTTATAAGGCAGGAGGATTGCTCCTTCTGGCAACTCAGGCTCGCCAAACAGCGTTGGAGCTGGAATATCCTCAATCTTCACCTTCATGAAATCCATCAGCTCCTTGTCATCCCAAGCAAGGCGGGTGATAAGGTCGCCATCTATACAGCGGTTGTGCAGGATGCCATATTTCAATATGTCAATCTTCTCACCGCATGTTGCCAGTTGAAAATTCCAACCACGTTCATGATTCATAGTTGATAGCTTGTTGGCGAACTCTTCCATTTGCTCAGTTTCCCATTCATGATAGGGGATTCCATTTACTTCAAGATTATGTTTAACCTTCTTGTACATGGCGATATCAGCATAGCTGAAAACCAACTTTTCTGTGTAATCTTTCAGCTGGTCTCCGATATTTTGGATTTTTCGTAGCAAATCATCAACAGATATGTCATCAGTTAATATCAAGGGATCAAATCGCCAGATAACTGAACCTTTGCCAAGTTGCTCAACCAATAGTCTGAACGTTTCTAAACGTTGGTCTATAGAGGGAACTTTTTCAAGCTTCTCTTGTTCATAATCATTCAACGTATATTGAATGTAGCATTTAATGTTTCGTTCTTTGAGTATATGCAGGTACGGCAACAATGGACGAGGATTCTTCGACCAGAACACGATAAAGCGAGTGTTCTCATATGAGACATACGACTTCACCCCGTTGAATGGATTAGTCCAAGCAGAGTATCCTTTCTCTAGGCGATTGAAGAACCAATCAGCATAAAATGCAGGGATGTCAGTGCTTCTACTAGCAGAAACAATTAGGGGGGTCTGAGCTTTTACTGGTTGCCCATTTACGATGATGTCCTTATATTGCCACGTTGCCATAACCTTTATCTGTAAATAACCATAATCATTTGCATTATTGGAGTATTAGAATAGTCCGACATTATTTTTCAGCCACAATAATTCACGTTCAATGGATGGATTTTTTAATCCTAATGCCTGGGCTTTCTTCAAGCATCTGAATGCTTCATTATATTGTCCCAATGATGAATATGACATACCCAAATTTGAATATATCTGTGCATCTGTAAATGGAGATCTATTTTGACACACTTCATCCAAAGCGGCTTTATAATAACTTATAGCAGAATGGTAATCCTTGACACGAGCAGATTCTATCGCACGTTTGAACAATATGGCGCGCTTATCAGACTTGATTCTGAACCATTTGAGCCTCATACCCATTTCTACATGTTCTGGATCTATGTATCCTATTCGTTTTCCAGGCTCTGTAGGTATTTCATAACCACATTTTTCTGCAACATGTTGTGATACTTTGTTAGACATGCATATATCCAGCGACAAAGTCAAAATAGAAAAAGACCTAAATAAATACTCTGACAAAGCATTTAATGCTCCTGTTGCATATCCTTGTCCTCTATATTGCGGTGCGACTGCGTATCCAATGTTCCATGCTACGTCATTAATTGATTGGATTCTAACAAGCTCAGCTGTGATGAAACCAACTTTCTGTCCTATACTGTTATATATGACATAATTAATTCCTTGTTTTTTCTCATTACATACAACCAAATATGGAACAAATGCCTTCATATTTCTGGCGATGTCATCTCTTACGATATAATAAGACTTTATGTCTTTATCTAAAAATAGAGACTGAATAAATACCGAATCATTTAATGATATAGGGATCAAATATCCATTATCAAAGTTTAATCTTGATTCCATAGATTCAAATAATTAGAAATTATCAAATTACCAGTAAAATGTGATATTTGTATTTGAAATAATTAGTTGAAAACAGCACGGACAGAATATCCATAGTACCTAAGTCCGTGATCAAACACATTAATTACATTCGAATCAAAAGCAATCGACCAAGCTCTGTTTGATGCAACCATATTTGGGGAACTTGTCCAGTAACCCCCATTGTCACCCATCATTAGATGATTACTACTTTGAGCATATCCAGCAGCTGGTAGAAAAATTCTTGCCCCATTCTTTTTACTAACACCTAATCTGCCATTAATACCTGTATTTTCGTAATTGGTTACCCATTCCCAATTACAGTTGTCTATAAGTTCTTGGGCTTGTTCGCCTGAAGGTATTCGCCATCCATCGCCCAAAATATGGGTCGCTGCATCATAATTGGCAGACAATACATTTCTACTATTTACATAATCTTCCATTTTTAACGAAATAATGTCCAAGTCATAAGTTTCGCATGTTCTTCCAACATACATGCTTTTAGTGCAAGTGTCACCCCATGCATAATAATCGCCAAATTCCGAGGGCTTGTTAGCTCCAATGTTACAAGATGCCCATTTTGTTCCAGAAGGAAGTCCAAGATCAATTATTTCCATATGATTAAATATTTATTGAACGTTATTATAACTATTACTATCCAAATCACTTTTTTCGCTCTAATATCGCCTTTCTCTCGTTCTTTCTATACTCTTGCCATAATCATGAGTAAGCTTAGAGTATGGCTAGGAGCAGCATAGAAGCAGCCTAGAGTATGGGTAGAGTATGGCTACTGTATCAGACCACGTTCTCGGAGCCGTCTCATCATCTCCAGCTCTTCCTCTGTCGGAACTGGTGCTTCTTCGGGAGAAGACTCCACATAATCATAATCATTGAGCCATGTTTGGAAGTACCCCTTTATCTTGCCACAAACCTTTTTGTCATTCTCAACGATGCTGTCAAGATTCCATTCAGGCAAAGAGGAGCTGCCGAGTTTACTGCATATTGCGATTTTAGATTCTCTGTACTTCTCTTTCTTCTTATCGAAATAGTTGTTGCTAGCAGAGATATTCAGTTTCTTCTCCAATGGTAACTTATTACCAAGGTGTTCCAATTTAGCATCTGCCTCTTCTTTGTTGAGATTATAATATCTGGAATCCCATGTCTGTGGAAATATATGTTCTATCTCCCAATATGAAGGCAATAGACCTTCTTGGCCATCAACGGAATATGCCAACAGCTTTAATAGCATACGTTCAACCTTCTTGTGAGATACGATAAGGAGATTGTCCGTCCTTAACTTCTCTGCTTGCGCCTCATACTCGTCCTCCGTGCTTCTCGTTTCAAATCCGGCGTTAAAAACAGGATGACAGGAGTTGATAATCTGAACATTGAGTTTCAGAATATCACCCTTTACGGCACTAATGGTTGGCTTCTCTAAATATCTCGTCAGCAACAAAACATATAGTTTGCGAATGAACTTCAAGAAAATATCCTCAAAGTCATCTTGCTGCTTGTATTGCATATAGAATATGGAAACTGGATATTTCCAGAATTCATTAGGATAGGAAGATAAACAATCGAGCACCTTCCGGATTTCCATGTTCTGACTCCACGATTCACTTTCAATCGCTTCACGCCCATTGACGACCTCCCAGAGATGAAGGCTTTCAGACAGGTCGTCAATGACATCCACTGTCAGACGATTCTTATTCTTCTCCAAATAGTACTTTCTCACACCTGGTGTGGTTGTCTTTTCATCGCCTTCCTTGGCACGAAGATAGAACATGTGATAATAGAAGAGTGACTGGATGCTTTCATCAACCTTGGATGCATCAGCTTCCAGAGTCTTCCACTTATCAATAAATGTTCTCTTGCCGGCGTCGTCCAAACGTTTGTAGATGTACGACTTGAAAATGTCGGCATCAGAAAGTGGCAGACCTCTGTTGTTGAGAGTGTTGAAGATAGTCAATGCCGTTTCCTGGTCATCAGCCTCGATAGGAAGTAGGATGGTGTAGTTCAGCAGAGCTACGATGAAATGGAAAATCTGATTAGGACTGTTTTGTGATTTGTCAGTGTATAGTTCAAGGAACTTATTGTAGTTTTTTGAATAATTGTCCTCAGCTCCTTGGACTGTAGTACCTGTCTCGAGAATATGACGCAGAATCTCATTGCCCGAATCGGAAACAACATCCGACCTCAGCAACATCTGGCTTCTATCTTCTCGTCCAGTCATCTCGTTTTCTTTCCACAGAGCTGGCTTAATTTTCGAGATAAAGTTATTCACCTCCTCCGTTTTGTTATCCTCGTTTTCGAGCATGGAAAACACAGCTCTGAGAAGCAAGAACAAGGAGGTAATTCGTTGCTGTCCATCAATTATCTGCCTCACACCATTCTCTTTGTATGAAACAACACAACCGAGGAAATAACTCTTAGCACCATTGGGTTGTGTACGGTCGATGGAGAATCCCCATAGATCATCGAATAGAGTGATAATTTCATCATCACTCCAAGAGTAAGGACGCTGGTATTCTGGAATCAGGAAAGGAACTTCCTGACCACTTTTCAACAGTTGTAAGACTGTTTGTTTGTTAACACTTATATTCGCTTCAGCCATATTGAAAAAACAATTAAATTAAAATTTATCTTACACCAATGGTGTCATTTATGTGAAAGAGAATTGTTATAACACACATTTCAAAATGCCAATAGTTCTGTACTCTGTCTCACCATCAAGTTCTATAGTGTCGTAGTCCTTGTTCAACGGAATCAGCTCAACCTTGGTATGCTGCCAGCCTTCTTCTGTGACTTTTTTTTCGCTTTGATACTTCTTGATGGTGTACATACCGCCATAATCAATATCTTTCTCATTGCACTCAGTTAGTACAATCTCACCATTACGGCTACCAGCCCGATACCACTCGAACACACAAATGTCTCCATCCTTAATCTTTGGAAGCATTGAATTGCCCTTTGCGTGTACAGCGAAGTATTTCTTGGGATCAGGTGTAAAACCTTTGCTGGATGCATCCACCCAACCTTCTTCTTCAGGAATCTCTCCATCTTCGAAGTAGCCACAGGCAGCACGCAAGGTATAGAGGGGTACACATCCATCATGGTATTCTTGCAGGATGGGTATTATTCTGGAACTTGCTGCATTATCTGATTTACGAAGATCTACAACCAACTCTCCAGTCGTGTCACTCACCATTCGGACTATCAGATTGCGGAAGTTGGCCTTGAAGCCCTCGTTTTGTTGATATTCCCTATAAAGCGACATGTCCCCTGAGCGCTTCTTACGAATGATGCCATCGATAATTTTCCCCATCAGTTTGTCAACAGCCTCCTGGTCTGGATTACCCACAACTAGTTGTTGATAGTCCTTATTCTCAGCCACAGCCTTTGATATGCTCAGTAACTTTGCTTTCTGATCATCAGGAGATGCATCCCATCCTTTGAACCAACGTTCGTTAAACTCCTCAAGAATGATATCAAGCGGAGATTTGGGTTCCTCTTCATTATTGCCGGCATTGACCATTACTGGTTTGTTGGGGTCAACAGCTGTTTCTCCCGCATCCAGTCCTATGGTCTCATTTAATGCCGTGCGACGCAGTCCGTATGTATTCAGGTCCACATAATCCAACAAATCTTTGATTTCTTCACCCGTACTATCTACATGAAGTTCGGGTATCAGATAGCGCAAATACCAGAACAGCTTTTCCCAATCAGCAACTTCGTAGTCCAATATGGCAGCCACTCGACTATACACTCTGACAAACTGCTTACATTTCATTTTGAAGTCTGCCTTGCCATTGTCTGCCCATTCTATGTCTTTATCAAACCGCTCCACTGCTTTATCCAAAATGGGAGCCCATTCGCTGGCTTCAGCTCCATGGACATAGAGTTCTACAAAGTCATTCACCTCATCCATATCAAAGACACCCATTTGTAGCATAGCTGTCTTCAGCTGATGCAGCACGTTTACATCGGTAGCACCAGAAAGCGTCGTCATCGTGAAGAAGGGGTCAAAAGCCTCTTTCATGCTATCCGTACTGTTGTAGAAGTCCATGATGAACAAATCTTCACTCAGCTTATTCAGTTCAGGAGCGGCTCTATTCAGACGTGACAAAGCCTGTACAGCCAATACGCCGTCCAATGGCTTGTCTATGTACATCGCACAGAGTTTAGGCTGGTCAAAACCTGTCAGGTATTTATTAGCAACCACTAAAATGCGGTTCTCGTCCTTCTCAAACTCCTCTGCCGTTTTTGATTCTAGGAATCCGTTGACACCTGCCTCTGTGTATTCAACACCTTTGATGGTCTTAGTCCCAGAGAAAGCGATCAGGATGCCGTATGGTAGTTTGCGCTCTTTAGCAATAGCTTGTAATTCGTAATAATAGCTGATGGCACACTCAATGTCCTTCGTCACCACCATCGCCTTAGCTTGACCTTTCAATTTGTGATTCCGATAAATCTTAGCATCAAAGTGGTCCAACATTACCTCCGCTTTTGCCTTGATGGTCTTTGGGTCGCGCTCTACCAGTCGGCGCAGCATTTTCTGAGCCTTCTCATTGTTGTACTGCGGGTTATCCTCAATACTCTTGGTCAGTTCATAGTAGCTCCTATAGGTGGTATAGTTGGTCAGTACATTCAATATAAAACCTTCTTCGATAGCCTGCTTCATACTATACAGGTGGAAGGGATAGAACTTGCCGTCCGTATGCTGAGTGCCAAAACGCTCCAGCGTCTCCTTCTTGGGAGTAGCCGTAAAAGCAAAGTAGCTACAGTTCGAACTCATCTTCCTGTCCTTCATCAGCTTCATAATGAGGTCGTCAGTCTCCTGCGGTTCTTCTTCATTCTTTTGCATAGCCTTATTTACGCTGTCTGCTGCAATGCCACTCTGCGAACTATGCGCTTCGTCAATGATGATGGCAAAGTTGTGGTCACTCACATCACTGATGGCATTACACATAAATGGGAACTTCTGTATCGTCGTTATGATGATACGCTTTCCTTGTTCTATTGCCTGTTTCAGTCCTGTCTTGTTCGGATTGCTGCCAGAGTCAGCACAATCAGCATGAGCAACAATCTTGTCGCTTTGGCCAAAGGCTTTGATATTGTCTGTAATTTGCTTGTCCAGCAACTTACGGTCAGTCACTACGATGGCGCTGTTATACAGAGCTTCGTCCAGCGCTTTTGCTCTAACTGCATCCATCGACTGCGGACAAGTCTTGATGAGCTTAAATGCAAGCCATGTCAGTGAGTTCGACTTGCCAGAACCTGCAGAGTGTTCTATCAGATAGGTTTTGCCAACACCCACACGAGCAGTGTCCTCTTCCAACTTCGTAACCACGTCCAACTGGTGGTAACGAGGGAATATCAGTTTCTTGGCATTCTTCATGATGTGGGGCACCTTCTTTTGTGTCTTGGCTTCACCATAATCGAACAACACATAGTTCATGATGATGTCAGCCACAGTATCCTTCTGCAACACTTGTTCCCACAGATAAGCAGTTTTGTAGCCGTCAGGATTAATGGGATTTCCTGCGCCTTGTCCTAACGGCAGTCCCTTGTTGAATGGCATGAAGTATGTCTTGTCCAACGCTAGTCGTGTTGTAAAAAATACATCGTTCTTATCCACCGTGAAATGAGCCAGACAACGCCCATAGCTCAACAAAGTGTCCTTGGGGTCACGCATCTTGCTTTTGTACTGCTTTTGTCCATCGTACTTGGCCGTCTGGTGAGTCCAAGGATTCTTTAGCTCAAAGGTAAACAGGGGAATACCATTCACGTATAGCACTATATCCAGTTCCTCACCAGGATGTGACAGCGAGAAAGTCTGTTGGCGAGTCAGCGAGAACTGGTTCTGGCGATATTTTTGCTTGGATATTTCACTGTCAGCTGCTGAGGGCTTTGGATAGAAGAGTTTCAGCTTGATATTGTCAATGTCGAGTCCTTCGCGCAACACCTTGATGATGCCAAAGGTCTCTATCTCCTTCGACAGCAGACGGGGAAGTTCTGTATGCAGGTCTTTCCCCTTATGCTCTTTCAGTACATCACCCTGTGTCTGTTCTAAGAACGACCATAGGCGGCGCAGGTCCAGGGCATATTTTTTATCCATGTCCCTGGGCTGTCCCCAATAATACTGTTGCGCCTCTGGCTGCTGGGCTTCAACATCCGTCAGCCCAGCGTCCTCACGCTCTTCTCGTGTTGAGCCTACAAGTGCCTTCTCAATCTGCCATTCAAAGGCCTGTTCATTGGTCTTACTGAAACTCATATCTATACGTTTTATTCTTCAAATTCAAAGGGAGAGGAATCAATAATGTTTTGTATTGGAGACCTCTCAACACACAGATTTATCTCACTGTTTGTTAACCCCAGCATGTTTAATATGCAGCAGGTCAAGAGTATTTTGCATTTTTCTGTCAGCCAGTATAAGTCTTCACCTTCGACGGCCTTGGATTCTTCATCGTCAGGATATAGATGAGAGTACTTATCGCGTGAATCCTTAAGTATAATGGGTTCTATATGACACCTCTGTATACAATCCACATCTATAAATTGACCAAGTAGAATTTTTATACCATCTTCATATTTACGATGATCCTTTCCGTTCCTTTTATTGACAAATCTTTTATGATAGCCGTCTAAAGCCTGAGCAATAATCAAGAAATCGGGCACATCAAATCTATTCTTCTTATTTAGCGATTCTATTAGGTAGCTACTAATGGGAGCTACTTTTTCAAAGTTCTCATGCCATATCTTTAGCATAGAGGGCAACTTTTCCTTTAGCTTCTCGAACTTAATTAAAGTAGAGACATCGGGATTAACAGACATGTCTTTCTTGAAAAGCAGATGACATACATTCCCATTTTCTCTACTTTCAAACTTTATCTCTGTTGGATTCTGGTCACCATACAGAGCAATGGAAAGGAACTGGGAGAATTCTTCAACTTGCCTCAGATAAGTCCATATCGAGCATGGCCTTTTTGCTTCAATTTCCAATTCTGTCTTCTGGGCAATACGTAGATCATGTATTGTTCTTTCAATTTCTGGATATTGCCACATTCTCCAAAAGATACCATCTGCACAAACCGATTCCAACAGCATGGTGCTATTTATCGAAGTGTTAAAACTTATACCTTCGTTCACGTCTTTCCCCGTGATTTGATTGTTAAAGGCCCAATTTCTTAGATATGTGTATTGAACAATGCACCTTTTAAACCGGGTGTCTTCTGTATAAAGCACATGCTCGCCAACAAGAATCAGACCAACCACAAACTTCGTTTCGGTAAAATCTCCCATGTGCTGCTCTTTCATCATCACATTGAACAACGTGAAGATATGCCCATTGGCGTCTCTTCCCCACATTACATCGTTCTGATGATAATGCTTTGAGTGGAAATTGCTAGGTACGTGATATAGAGACAAAGTACTATCCTGGTCTCCATGATAGGTCAGAGTACCAGTGTATTTCCTTTCATGCCCCATCATTCCTTCTGGTTGCATGAACATCATTCTGATGTCTCGGTCTGCCCTTGCAGGCACCCACCATTCACCATGAAAAGATTTTGTCGTTTCTTTCATACCACTTTCACTTTACCTGTTACTACATCATTGATAATTATCTGCTTGCGCTCCTGAAGATAGGTAATCTTATTAATACAATTATCTATTGCCATGTTTAAAGGAGTTATTATAGAGTTGGCATAATCAATAATTTCGTTTTGTTCATCATCTGATGGAATAGGAATCTTAATTCCTATTATAACATCAGGAGTGACACGTTTTTGACTGTTTGTTGCACCATTGCTATTATTCATCAGATAAGTTGTTATCTTATCACTTTTAAGTATGAGTTCTATGAAATATGGATTTGCTTGCGTAACTACTATAGGTACAAATTCTGTAGATGCGACTGATTTTTCCATGGGACGATCTACAAACCATATTCTTCTTTTGTGTACATTCAATTTATTAATTAAAAGAGTTGGCTGTGTAAGGGATATTTTTGTACTATCAATATCACTTCCTAAGACTGATTTTGGACATTTTCCTTCATCGTATGCTGGCATACTATATTCATACCAATACGCTTGAGGATGATTTTGGGCATTTACAAGTGTTTTATTTGTAGTACCTAAGTGTTTTAATGCAATCATCTTCCAATGCTCTGGTATATCGCCTATCCAGTCGATACCACTTGGCTTCATTTTGACGTTGGGATCGAGACCTTTAGTTACAGCATTGTTGATGATGATTTGCTTGCGCTCATTCAGCAAGTCTATCATCTTCTGTTGCTGGGCTATAGCTGCGTCTATCTTTGATGTGGTTGCATCAAGATAATTAGAAAGTGCCTTTTGTTCTTTTATAGGAGGCAATAACGTCAACACCTGCCCGAAGTCATCGGTATACATACGCCATCTGCTTGGCACAACTCCTGTTGAGTGTCGGGCAAACTCTGCCAAATAGAGAGGTGTCTTGTAAAGATAATGCAAAAAGCGTGGATCAGAATCATGGATTAGCTTGTAAGTGCAATATGCTGGACTCACAAGCCCTTCATATTTGGAGACACCTAATCCGCCTAACCATGCAAGCATTATATTTATAACTAAATCATTTTCAGATACCTTTTTGTACCCTTTCAAAGACTCGCTTCTGGTATCTGCTTTAGCAGGTAACACACCATCATATTGAGATACTGATAGCAATTCTTCTTTTCCTGTCTCTGAGACAGCGAAAGACTCTTTCCACAAGAACTTAGCCTTACGCATCTCCCAATGACTCGGAATCTCTCCAAGCCATTTCACACCACTGTCTTTATATGAATCGTATCGTTTCATGGAGCTTACAGATTTTCAAAGAGTGATTGGATGAAGCCTTGGCTCTGCTTGTCGAGTTCGAGGATGTCGTGCTCGTTTTCTTCGAGGGTGCGAAGTGGGGCTGGCTTATAGAAATACTTATTGAAGGAGATTTCACAGCCTATCTTCGTTTGGGACAGACTAATCCATGCATCGTCCACATAGGTGCGTACTTCACGCTGGAAATAACCATAAATGTCTTCCTTGACTGGAATCTTCTCTGTGTCGCGCAGGTCGCTATCAGGCTCATACTCAACATAGGTGCCCTTCTCCGTGAGGGCATAGCCATAATCGGCAAACAGTGAATCACTGATGCCATAAACGTCTGTCAGTGTGATAAGGTCGCTACTGTTGGCCTTGTATTCCTTCTTGATAACTGGTGCTGCAGCAGGGTCTGTCTCGCTCATGGCACGAGCAATTGTCTTCAGTTGGGGTGCACTTGCTCCTATCTTTTTCTCCTTGTTAGCCTTAGCTATCTTATCAGCAAACACATTGTAGTCCATATAAACTTCATTGCCTATGGCATGCATTAACTTCAGAGCCGTGTCCATCAGTTCCCGACGGGCTTTCCACTCCTTGACACTGATAAGCTTCTGCAGCTTTTTGTCCGTCAACTTAATGTCGCTGTCGTTCAGGTATTCCTTTATAGCAGGAATATCTTCGTCAAGACCTGTAAATACCAGTTCGCCATAGGTCTGATAGAGCCATTTGGAAAGACTTGTTTCACTTTTGTCGTACAACAGTTCATCAATCTTCAGCGCATTGAACTGGCTACGCAGGCGCAGAGGACGCTCTATGGTCACATTGTAATATCGGAAATCGTCACCATCGAAAATTTTTGAACTGATGTATTCTTCCTCTTGTTCTACGAAGTCCATATATACCTTCAGTATCTGGTCTTGGAATTCCGGAGTTATGGTGCAGTTGCGCGAGCCTTGGTTCTTGCGCAGTTTCTCAAATGCTTGAGAGGCATCGATGAGTTGTACTTTGCCCTGCCTGTTAGCTGGTTTCTTATTGGTGAGAATCCAGATGTAGGTAGTAATACCCGTATTGTAGAAAATGTTGTTGGGCAACTGGATGATGGCATCTACCAAGTCGTGCTCAATGACATAACGTCGTATGTTGCTCTCGCCACTTCCGGCATCACCAGTAAACAGACTGCTGCCATTGTGGATAGAGGCGATTCGTGAACCTTGCGGCTGCTGTTCGAGCGGTTTCATCTTGTCCACCATCTCCAGCATAAACAGCAATTGACCGTCACTGGTACGAGGCGTACAGTCGAGAACTTCAGATTCGCCTGCAAAGTTCGTCAGCGTCAACTCAAAGCGGCTGTCGAGCAACTGCTTTTCATGATAAATCTTTTCTTTATCCGTTTTCCATGACTTGCCATAAGGCGGATTAGTTATCTGATAACCGAAGGTCTGGCCCTGGAAAAAATCTTCTGTGATGGTATTGCCCCAATGCATGCCGCTGGGATCTACGCCCTTGATAATCAGGTCTGATTTGCAGATGGCGTATGTCTCAGGGTTGATTTCTGTTCCAGATAGCAGAATAGCATTCTCTGGAACTCCAATTCCCAACAAGTATTCTCTACCCTCTGTCAACATGCCTCCACTGCCTTCAGCTGGGTCGTGCATGGAGATGGTCTTGGGCAGATTGTCCTTGATAGGTTCGAAGATGAGACGAGCCAACAGACGGATTGCATCGCGCGGTGTAAAGTGTTCACCAGCCTCCTCGTTGTTCTCTTCGTTGAAACGACGTAACAGCTCCTCAAACACCGTTCCCATACCATGATTGCTGAGAGCCGGCAAGGGAAGTCCGTCTGGATCACGCTGCTCCTTATCTGTCAGATTGATGCGAGGGTCAGTGATGCGCTCAATCATCGACAGCAATCGATCGTTGTTTGCCAGTTTCTGTGCTTTGCTATAGTACTCGAAGTTTTTCAGCACATCGCGTACATTCTCACTATATCCATTCAGATACTCCACAAAGTTATCATAGAGTAGATCATTGTTGTCTGATGCCTGTGACTTCAAGCGATTTAGCGTCCAGCGGCTGGTGTTGAAGTAAGCAAGTCCAGTCACATCCATCAAAGCATCCTCGTCTATTTCTTCAAGCCCGAGTTCCTTTTGGTCCTTCAGTTCCTGCTCCACGGCCACTTTGGTGGGTTCCAACAATGCATCTAGTCGACGCAACACCACCATTGGTAATATCACATCACGATACTGACCTCTAAGAAACACATCTCGGAGAACATCGTCAGCGATATTCCAAATGAGAGATACTATCTGATTATAATTTGTTTCCATTTATTATTGTCTATATTCTCATCGTTTACAAAATTACTCACTTAGTATGCAGGTTTTCTTCGTTGTTCAGGAAAAGTCATTTAATCATGACTCTTCCATGTACAACATTCTCTATAAGAGTCTGACGATACTGCACAAAAACATTATTAGACCCACCGAGTACGTTAATAACGTCATCGATTTTGCCAACAATAACATCGAGGAAAGCTACT
>Ga0256407_10003847_pt1 | contig 25984 bp, 21 predicted proteins | sample RumenRJG_04DNA_FD_193489 | JGI IMG/M metagenome (GOLD analysis project Ga0256407, IMG submission 193489) | Bovine rumen microbial communities from Lethbridge, Alberta, Canada - RJG_04 | ecosystem: Host-associated > Mammals > Digestive system > Stomach > Rumen | place: Canada: Alberta... | reverse complement strand
TGCCGATACTATGCGCCTTCTTCGGGACAGACTGGATGAGCCGTTCCTGACTGTCAACTCCGTAACGGGAGAGACAGGCATGAAGCAGGCACAGGATGAATATGACAAACTGATTCGTAACAAAACACCTAAATCTCGTCGCTCATGATTATCCTTATCAATAAACAGAGGGCTGTCCTGAAGAAGGGCACTTCGTTTGATTTCATATCCGAGAACCATTACTTCACGGGGGCAGACAGTTATACGCTCTCCATTACGTTTCCTATCAAGGGGTGTGCTGAGAACATCGCTATATTCGGGCATATCTACCGCAAGGATTTCAACTTCGACACGGAGCTGCTGGACTGTGAGATACATGACCAGGACTTCCACAAGTACGGCTCTGTGTCTATCGTGTCTGTATCGGACTCTGAGGTGAAGACGCAGTTCCTGGAAGGACGCTCTGCATCTAACTATCACTCTTCCCTTGATGACATCTATATCAATGAGCTGTCGATGCCGTCTCTGCATGATCAGGCGCACTGGCAGGCTTCACATTACTTGCGGCCCTATGCCGAGCAGATGCGGGATGGCAATTACCTCGGCTATGTCTGCCCGCCATGGGTGAACAACACGTCCGGAAACATACAGAATCCGATGGGAGCGTATGGCTCTATCTATTACTATCAGGGGGGAGATCCTTCCTATGACCCGCCAATCGTTGGTTTCCCGTTCCTCATTGAGGTGATTAAGCAGGTGCTTTCTCGCTCTGGCTATCACTATGACCTTTCTGCCATCGAGAACTCGGGATTCTCTAACCTTATCATCTGTCAGGCGTTTCCTTACGTGTGGCACATGCCTTACATGAATCAGATCCTGCCGCATTGGACGGTGAGCGAGTTCCTGGAGCAGCTGGAGCTGTTCCTGAATGGCACCTTCGAGATTGACCACAAGGCGCGTGAAGTGTCGTTCTCGTTCAATGCGGGTTCTCTTGCAGGGATGAATATAGTGCAGATTGACGAGGTCCTTGACAGTCACTCGGTGGAGATTGCCAAGGAGGAGGATATCAAGGACAGCTATGTGGAGCAGAAGAACATCGCCTATCAGGACTGCGAACATCACATGTGGAAGTTCTATTCCTGCGATTGGGCTACGTCTTGTCTTCCGATACAGGTTTACGCCAATTATGCTGCTATGAAGAGTCAGCTGAATAGCCTGCTTGTCTGTGCTGGTCCTCTGAATGCATGGCAGTATCGCTACATCCACTATTGCAGGGAGGAAGATACGCACTTCGTGCTGAAGTGTGACCATACTGAGACTGTTGGGGATGTCATTCATCACTATATGCACATCCAGCCTGTCAATATGTTCAGGCCACGTATCTTCAACGGCAATGACAATGCTGATGTGGTGGAGCTGGGCATCGTGCCGGCTTGTATTGACTTCACAGACGAAGTAAATGGCAGTATGCTATTCGTGGACTGCGGCACGCTGGGGGATGACGTGGAAGATGCGGAAGACAGGGATGAGAATCAGACGCAGGCTGTCAATACGCTTGCCATCGGAGAACAGGAGAAGAAGGAGGAATACTTTGACAAAATTCATGTGGGCTTCTGGGATGGCACTTACATCAAGTATCACCCACAAATGCCACACCCGTATGTGGACAGGCATGAAGTAAAGCCTGACAATACTTATACTTACAATATGTATTCCATGCGGCTTACAGGCAAGGAAATGGCTACCACAAGGACTACGCATTTCTTTGTGAATCAGCAGCGCAAGTTCACGTTCTCTTTCCTCGCTGATACTGTTCCCGATGTGCATAGCATCTTCCTCATTCACGGCAAGAAGTACCTGGCGGAGAAAATAACTGCGACCTTCTCTGCCGAAACAGGAAGGTCGCGTGTGTTGAAGCTTGTCTGCTATCAGATGTTTACCTTATCTTAGTCAATAGAGTTGACGCATGTCGCTGGATGGTGGAATGGAGAATATGGGCATAGATTTGGGTCGTCCTGATGTTTGCATGGCCTAACATTTTTGCTATATTCTCCATGGGGACATCGTTCGCCATAAGAAGTGTGGCAAAGCTGTGGCGGGCGACATGTACTGTCAACGGCTTGTTGAGCTTGATTCTTGCCTCAATATCATGTAGGTAGTCGTTTGCCTTTTGATTCGATAGCTTGGGGACGTTATACCCATATTTCATCAGAATATCCATCGCAGGAGGCAGGATTGGAGTGAAGAATGAGTTGCCAGTCTTTAGACGCTTCCCATCGATGTAGTAAAGATTATCCTGCTTCTCTGTCATCGTACTGAAATTGAAGATTTGTGAATCGGAATATGATAGTCCCGTGTAGGCACAGAAGATGAAGAGGTCACGAGCTTTCTCTAACTTGTCAGGAAGATCGTCAAGGTAGCGAATTTGGATAAGTTCATCTTCTGTCAAAGGACGACGCTCCTTAGATGTGCCCCTTGAGAACTTGCATAGAGGATGTTTATAGGGGTCACTTGCTATATAGCCCAGGAGAAATGCTAGATTTGTATATTTCCGTACAGTCTTATGGTAGTTGTTAATGGTGGTCAGTGTACGAGCACTTTCCTTGTGAAGAAAATCATCGAATGCCTTTACGTTCTCTGGCGTCAGCTGACTGAAACTGCTCAGTCTGCCGAAGCGGATAATGGCATCAATGGTAACTTTCTTATGGGACTTGGTTCCACCTGCGAATTGTTCCTTTGCAATCTCGTCGGACATGAAGCTAATAAAGCCATCTTTGCTTGATAGCCTCTTGTCCATTTCCTTTCGCTTTGGCTTTGATGGAGAAATACCTAAATGATTATTGAGATTGGCAATTGTCATTAATTCACCTGTATCATACATCTTCTGTGCCACTTGATGATACATGGCTAGCTCCAATCTCAACTCATCGCTGTTCTGATACTTGCGCCAAGCAATCGGATTGCAAGTCTTGATAGTAACATACTTCTTTTCACGCCTGCTGAAATGGATGTAAAGCTCTACTTTACCTTCTCCAGTGGCATTCACTCTCTTCTTCCTGTCATAAACGACAGACACAAACGTTGTTTTCATTTTTAAACATTGTTTGTGCGAGCTCGTCACAAAACTACCTAAGATTTCTTTTTCCCTGCTGTTTTTACATCTTTGACGTTTTGTTCTTATGTTCTACAAGTATTCATATCAGATAACTGGTAGAACACTTGCACCGGTAGTGGTAGAACACGGTAGAACACTTTTTGTCCAAACATGTCTAAAACAACAAGTTAAGGCAGATAGTGATTATACCCGCGAATTTAACATTAAATCCTTGGTGTTATAATCACTGCATTTTGTCACTATCTACTTGATACTTAGATACAAAACTTCAATATTACACGTTTGGTAACATTGAAGTTTGTATGCCTAAACCCTTGAAAAACGGGGGCTTCTAGTGATCCCGTTGGTATTTTTCGTGATCCCGCCGGGATTCGAACCCGGGACCCACAGCTTAGAAGGCTGTTGCTCTATCCAGCTGAGCTACGGAACCAACCTATATTGTCATTCACACACGTGAAGTTTGCATTTTACACACGTGATGTTTGCAATTTACACACGTGAAGTTTGTAATTAACTAATGTGTCGTTTGCAAATACTCCATTGTAAAACGCCTGCAAAGGTACGAAGAAATTAAGAATTAAGAAAGAAGAAAGAAGAATTATTTTTCTTATTCTCACATTTTCTTATTCTTCGCTTCTCATTTCAAGCCTTCTCGATTCACAGAAGACGAGCCTGTGGCAGTATAAGCAAAGTCATGGCATTCTCCGCTGACGGTGACATTGGCTGCACCGGATGCTGCGACGCGTGCCTGCTGACTATGGATGTCGAGCTTGCCATTGCCTGCGCCGCTCATCTTGAGCTTCAGTTTGCGGCACTCTATCTTGCCATCTATGTTTGCGGCACCATTCATAGTGATTTCCACATCGTCCTTGCAACTTACGGAGTTCATCTGGACTTCGACTGCTCCGCTGATGGTCATGTCGAGGTCTTTGGTCTTAAGCGTTCCGAGATTGACTTTGCCGGCGCCACTGATGCTGAGGTCCAGTTCTTTGTCCTGAGAGATGCTGTCCTTGAAGATGACTTCGGATGCTCCCATCGCTTGTATCTCTGTGATGAAGGGGGCTGTGATGCGAAGCGTGATGGCAGGCGTGTTCTTGTTCACGGAGCCTGTCCCTTCTTTCAGGGATGCTTCAAGTTCATTGTCTTCTGAGGTGATGGAATAGGCTTCGATGGCTTTCTCGTTGCCATAAATCTGAACGGAGTAGGTGCTGTCCTGAGTGTATTCCACACGAACGGCGCCGCTAAGCTCAATCTCGCTGAAGCCGAGCGTTGGGATGTCAACGGTGACGACTTTGCCCCACTTCTCGGAGTCCTGATAGTCGTGATTGAAGGCAGACTCCATCACGGCCTGCATGGCTTTGTCCATCATCTTGTCGCACGATACGAGACAAGATGTTCCTGCTATCAACGTAGCAGCAAAAATGTTACGTAGTTTCATATACATTATTATTTAATGGTTAAAGAATCTTTTTCTGTCTTTTTGTCTTCCTCGATAGCTTTCTCTATGACGAGCCTCAAGGAATCTGCCTTGCGGACAAGGATGCTGTCAAACCTAGGGTCCCCATAGTTTGACCGTTTCAGATAATCCTGTGCAGCATATGGGTCGCCTGCTTCCAAAGTGTCTTTAGCCATATGATAATGGAGCCATGCCATAGTTTGCGGATTATCACAGGAAACGAGTGATGTCGTTAAAGATGTCAAAGCTGCAATGGCAGCAATCTTGATTGTTCGCTTGTTCATGTTCTTTTTGATGTTATATTAATATCCAAAATACTTTTTGCAATAAGCACCTAAAGTGCTGTCGTAGCGCTCCGTACAATCCTTGTCACCCATGAGAGGATGGCCAGAGTTCGGGAAGACAATCAGGTCGTAGGGTTTGCCAAGGCTGTCGTACAGGTCTTGCAGAGCATGATAGTGTCCTGGCTTGACGATATTGTCTTTCTCTCCATAGGCAAAGATGGCGGGCAGGGCTGTGGAGTCGTTGATGTAAGAGATTGGTGAGGCGATGAGCTTGATGCTGTCCATCTGCTCTGGTGTGAGCGAGGAGACGTCCATGTGCTCTCCTGTGCAAGCGAACACGAAGCCCTCCACTTCCTCTTGCTTTGGCTTGGCATTCCTGTCGTATGGGAACAGGATGCGGAAGTCTGCCGGTCCCACCTTGATGGCTGCGAACTTGATGGGGATGGGATGCTGACGCGAGTAGGCAAACATCATGGCGAGGTGACCGCCTGCTGATGTGCCGGCGATGGACATCTGGCTGATGTGGATGCCTTTCTCCTCAGTATAACTTTGGATGTGGCGGATGCAAGCCTCTATCTCATCGAGCATAGTGAAAAGCGAGGTTCCCTCCTCATTCAGCAGGCTGTAGTTCATCGAGGCTGTGGCATAGCCTTCCTGCACCCATTTGTAGCACTCCTTGTTGTGGTCCCATTTGTTGCCTGCTATCCACGAACCGCCGTGCACATAGAGCATGAGTGCCAGGCTGTCCTTCGAGGCAGCATCATGGGGCAGGTACAGGTCGTAGGTGTTGTTCTTGAGGCTTCCGTAGGCAATATCCTTGTAGCGCTCTCCATATTCGTCGTGCCACTTTGGGCGGAGCACATAAAGCGTGATGGCTCCGGCGACGGCAAGCAGCAATACTGCTCCCAAGAGGCAGCCGCATCCTTTCTTTATTTTCTTATTCATCTTTTCAATATTTTACCTTTTCAACTTTTCACCTTTTCCATTTCATGGCTTGTTCCACTTCCTCGACTGTGATGCCGAGCTTTTGCATTTGTCCTACGAACTCGGGAAGCGTCTCCTGGAAGAATGCTTCGCGCAAGCTTTCGCGGACAGTCTCCTTGGCGCCTTGGCTGGCAAAGTAGCCCATACCGCGCTTGTTGAAGATGATGCCTTTCTGGCTGAGCCACTCAAAAGAGCGCACCACGGTATTGACATTCACCTCCACCTCGGCCGCATACTCTCGCACACTGGGTAGTCGTTCTCCTTCGGGATACTTGCCTCCAAGTATCTCGTCGCAGATGCGTTCTGCTATCTGCAGGAAGATGGGTTTATGGTCTTTGAATTGCATAGTTGTTTTAATTAAATTATTATCCTCAATCGCACCGTCAAAGGGTGGTCGCTTCACAGAGTGATTTCACGATGCACTGGGGCTGAAAACGCCGCACGCGGAAATCGCCAACGCCGCACGCGGGAATGGCCAACGCCGCACGCGGCGTTTTCGATGCCCCCAAAGGGAAGTCCCCGTTATTGATGGTACTATAGCAGATAATCATGTTTTATTATTAGTTATGTAATGATTAAAAAATAAGTTGGTAAACTTTTCTGATGGTCGCTACGCTCAATATTATATGAAAATTGAATCAAAAATTATGAGTGGATTCATTAAGAATTCTATGCTACGATTTATATCAATGGAGATTTTTTATAATTTTCTAAATATATTTTCTTATAATTTTGAGCCGCAGGCGACCCCTGAAATCGTCCCAAGTTATTTTTTAACGGTTGCTAAGAAGCAGTTTCTCTTTCAACTTCTCAAACTGTTCGACGAAGTTCTCATAGCCCCGCAGGCGGTAGTCCTCGCTGACGCGATAGCCGTCGGGCGTGATGGTCTCGTAGTGAGGAATGCAGTTGAACTCGAACATCTCTTGCAGGCGGCTGAATTCGGCATTGGTGACGCAGACGGCTTCTTCACCTGCCAGCCACTCGGCCACGTACTTCTTGTAAGCTTCGCTGCCGTCGGGAGTGCTCTCTTCTGCGATGAAGATGAGCTTCACGTCGTCGCGCTTGGCTATCTCGGCACGCAGTTCCTTGCTCTGCTGAATGGCTGCACGGCAAGGGCCGCAGCTCATGCCCCAGAAGTCGATGAAGAGGAACTTGCCGGGGTACTTGTCGGCGAGCGTCCTTATCATTTCAGCAGCAGGCGAATAGGGCAGCTGTGTGACAAGGTCCTTCTGTGAGAGCTTGCGGTCGCGGAACTGCTCAGCCTTCTGACGGAAGTAGGGATGCTTGAAGGCATCGAAGTAGAGCGGCATCATCTTGGCGAGCGTAGGCCAACCGTCGATGTTTCTTTGCTTCTGCTCCTCGGTCAGTTTGTCGTTTGTGAGTATGCTCTGATATAAACTTCCATCCTCGCGGAATGTGTCGAAATTGAAAGCAAAGTCTTTGTAAGCGCAAAGCTGTGCCATTAGATTATTGTGGTCGTCGCCCATCAGGCCCTGCAGAGCAGCAAGGTAGTTTGTAAGATGCTCTGAGTAGCTTTCAAAGGAGATTACTAAGCTGCTTGTGGCAAGAGGTCTGGCGAACTCGATGCGGTTTTGCAGGAGATAGAAATGATAGCTGGCGAAGAGCAACGGATTGTCGAAGTCGATGCGCCGCAAGGGAGCGTAGGTTTCCGCGTCGCAATACTTCTTCCATTCCGCGCTGTCGAGTATCTCGGCACGTCCGAGGCTGTCGCGCTTCTCGGAATTCACCAAGGCATCTGCTTGTTTCACGATGCAGCCCAGGTAGTCTTCACCGAAGCGTGCCTGAGCGTCGGCAAGTGCCAGCTGCACTTCCATCGGCGTGAAATGCTCGCTGCGGATCAGCTTCTGCAGCTTTGCCATTACCATCTTCCATGTCATGTCGGCCACCTCGTTTGCCTCTTCAAACGTGCCCTCGAAGTGCCACAGCGGGCTGAAACTCCTCGCAAGTTCGTCCCAGTTGCGAAGCCATCGCTCCACGTCCTTGCTGCTGCCGTCCGAATAGACGCATTCGTACCGCCCGAATGAGCCTTTACGCACCGTGACGTCGATGGTCTCGCCGGGACGGGCAAAGAAGGGGATTCGGTGGAAGGAAACCTTAGAGTCCGTGGTATAGAACACCTGCTGCACGGGGTAGCTGCAGAGGAACTTCTTGCAGAACGTGCCGTCTTCGGCGATGTTAAGCACAAGGACTGTGCTTCGGTCGCTCTGGAAGACATCACTGAAGGAACATTCCATCGAGGTGAAGCCGAACTTCTCTGCATCATAGTCTTCGATGCGGCCTTTCAGCGTGATGGTGTCTGTCTTGAACCAATCGCTGGGCACCTTCCACGGATGTGCTTCTGAGATTTCCTGCATAGTCGGGGCATTCGCTATTTGCACTTTGTAGTAGATAGCAATTGCGCCAAAGATTGCGACGATTGCTGCCACTAATGCAAGCAGGACGATGATGATTTTCTTATTCATCTTTTCAATTTTTTACCTTTTCAACTTTTCACCTTTTCTTAAGGATTCCTTTTCGTTGTCAGTTGTGCACGCTTGTAGAGGCGATAGGTCAGGAGCCAGATGCCGATATAGACGAGGAGGCCTACGATGCCCACGCCGATTATGATGTTGTGGGCGTTTGCATCCATGATCCAGTTCATGAAGTCAATGACATTCTCCTCCGAGAAGAGCATGGTGCCGATGAAGAGCAGAACCAATGGCAGAACGGTCCAGAGAATGAAGTAGAAGAGGAATGTGATGGGAATGTTATACCGATACTTCCAGGCATTGAAGAGGCTGAAGCTCCTCGTGTAGCAAGCCCCCCAAATGAAGGCTGTCGTCATAATCTCATAGCCATAGTCCTCCATGAAGTCTTCGAATGCTGGGCTGTAATTGCGCAAATTGCTGAAGTCGCCCCAATAGTAGGTTGCCGTGAGGGACTGGATGTCGGCATTTGTTATCATCAGGCGGAAGAGGAAGTGCAGGAAGTCGGCCACCACTACGCCGCAGAAGAAGACCAGAGGCACACCAATCAGGATGACGACTGCATGCCAGACGAAGCGCTCCAGGTTCGTGGCAGGCAAGGTGAGTTCGCTGATGCGTCCCTGCTTGGTCAGGAGGTTGTGGAACATGTAGCCAGCCGAGATGACCGTGTAGGCGAGGCCAATCAAACTGATAGCCACGGCGAAACTCTCCACGTTGTCCGAGGTGTTGCCCATGAGCAGGAAGCCCTTCGTGAGCATGTTGTAGAGGTAGAAGAGCACGATGGGTGTGCTGATGAACGCCATCATCATGATGGCCGAACGCGTATAGAACTTGCTGTTGACGCTGAGGTCCCAGCGAGCCACATTTGCAAAACGCTTTATGCTAAACTGTTTCATCTTAAAGAAATTCAAAATTTAAATTCAAAATTAACTCCTCTGTTCCACCGTTTTAATGAACAACTCTTCCAGATTGATTGGTTCGTCCTTCTCCACGAGGGGTTCGTTGAGCAGCACCTTGTTGCGCTCGATGATGCAAACGTGGTCGAGCAAGAGCTCTACATCGTGAACCTGATGCGTGGAGATGATGATGGTCTTGTCCTCGCTCATGCCCTCAATCACCACCTTGCGGAACTGGCTTTTCGAGAGGATGTCCAGGCCGTTGGTGGGTTCGTCCATCAAGAGATAGCGCGTGTTCGACGCCAGGGCAATGCTCATATAGACCTTCTTCTTCTGTCCCATCGAGAGCTGCCCGAGGTTGATGTCCGTGCTCATTTCGAAGTTGGCGAGGCATTGCTTCAGCAGGTCTTCTGAGAAGCGGGGATAGAAGGGCTTGATGGCTTTGACGTAAGCAGAGAGCGAGATGGCTGGCAGGTCGTACTCCTCGGGCACGAGGAACATTTCGCTCAGCACCTCGGGACGGCGCAGAGTGGTGTCGATGCCGTCCACCGTGACTATTCCATTCTGCGGACGGAGCAAGCCCATCATTAAATATAATAATGTACTCTTGCCCGTGCCGTTCTTGCCCAGCAGGCCGTAGATGCCGCCCTTGTCGAACTGCAGCGAGAAGCCGTCAAGCACAACCTCCCTACTGTAGGCGAATTTGATGTTCTGAATGTTGATCATAACCTATATAAATTAAAGTTTAAAATTTTAAAAGTTCAATTGCGTGTTTCGGTGTAATAGTTAAATAGTACACTGCAAAAGTATGACGTTTTCACTATATACTCCAAATGATTTTGCGATTTTAACAAAACTTTAACACTTCTAGGGCAACATAAAAGACCTCATCAATCGGTATGCACTATTTCCGATTAAGAGTTGAGAGCGAAGAATATTCAGATGCATAAAACTCTTTGAATTTTAAAGCTTCGCAACAAACCACATAGAGCGCTTGTTTTTCGCTTTGATGAGATTTACATGTCGGCAGGATTTGAAGCGATTCTAGGGGCATTTACGGGCAAAACAAATCACTTCTGTCGCCAGCCAATACAATCTTCGGATGTAATGACAAACATAAATTTTCAAAGTCAAGCATCTTCCACCGAGAAAGTGAGAAAATGGGAAAATGGTAATACGACAGGAATGATTTTCATGTCGTCACGAGGCGGTAAGAATAGATAAAATAATTTTATATTATCTATTATTTATAATTATAATATAAGATTATTATTAATATTATTAATTAATATAATTAAAACTCTATTAATAATCTTATAGTGCTGTCGTGTTTCCCCCACACATACCCGTTTTCGCTTCCTGTCCATAAGACACTTTCCAACTTTTCCACTTTCTCACCCGCACTGCCTCGAAAAACTTTCATTTTTGTATGAAATAATTGCCAATTTACTTGCACAATTCAAGAATTTTTCGTACACTTTGTAGTGTCTTTAAGAGGTGAGCCCTAGGCTGCAGACAAGGGCAAAACGCGGCACAGCTAAAATGCCTTCCGCACTTTAGAAGTGCGCCTTGGTGCTAGAGCATCCAAGAACGAAGCACACTTAAGCGCGCAATTAAGCACGCTTAGTTCGGTCACGAAGCACGCCACGTTTCTATACCTGACACGTGAGAAAATGGAATTAAAAAGCGCCATCCTTGACTTAGGACAGCGCTTTCTTATTCTCTTGATTTCTAATTTCCTATTCCTTTATCTTCTTCAGGACGCAGGCAGTTCTGGAGGGAAGGTAGAGCCTGAGCCAGCCCTTGTTGTCGCGGGCAAGATGGTTGTCATAGACGGTATAGTGAATCATCTTGTCGTCGTTAAAGCCGTTGCCGCCAAAGTCCACATTGTCTGTGTTCAGGATGTACTCGTAGGCACCCTGCTCCACCATGAAGCCGTAGTCGCAGTAGCTGCTGAATGGCGAGAAGTTGAAGAAGAAGAGGAGGTCTCCGCGGCGGAAGGCAAACACCTGATCCCCGTCGTTGTGCCATATTTCGACCACGCCCTGCTTCTCGAAGCTGCGGTGCTTCTTCAGGGTCTTTACCATGGCCTGGTCGAAGTCGCCGAGATAGTGGTAGCAGAGTTCCTTGTTGTCCACGAGGTTCCACTGGCGACGGGCATACTTGTAGCTCCAGCCGTTACCTTCGCGCGGGAAGTCAACCCACTCGGGATGTCCCCACTCGTTGCCCATGAAGTTCAGATAGCCACCATTGATTGTGCCCAGAGTAGCAAGGCGAATCATCTTATGCAGAGCGATGCCACGATTGACGTTGGAGTTCTCGTCGCCTTTCTTGAAGTGCCAATACATGTCGCTGTCGATGAGACGGAAGATAATGGTCTTGTCGCCCACCAGTGCCTGGTCGTGGCTTTCGCAATAAGAGATGGTCTTCTCATCCTTGCGGCGATTGGTGAGCTCCCAAAGTATGCTGCTTGGCTTCCAGTCTTCGTCGCGCAGTTCTTTGATTATCTTTATCCAATAGTCGGGAATGTTCATTGCCAGACGGTAGTTGAAGCCATAGCCTCCATCCTTCATCGAGAGGGCAAGTCCAGGCATTCCGCTCACTTCTTCTGCAATGGTGATGGCATTCTTGTTGACTGCATGGATGAGTTCATTGGCAAGAGTCAAATAGGTGATTGCATCGCCATCCTGATGTCCGTTGTAATAGTCTCCGTAAGACATGAAGCTCTCTCCCAATCCGTGACTGTAGTACAGCATTGAGGTGACACCATCGAAGCGGAAACCATCGAAGCGGAACTCTTCGAGCCAATACTTGCAGTTGGAAAGAAGGAAGTGCAGAACCTCATTCTTACCATAGTCGAAGCAAAGACTGTCCCAAGCCGGATGCTCGCGTCTGTCACCACTGTTGAAGTACTGACAAGGGTCTCCGGCGAAGTTGGCAAGGCCTTCCACCTCGTTCTTCACTGCATGGCTATGCACAATGTCCATGATGACGGCAATACCCATGCTGTGTGCCTTATCCACAAGCGACTTGAGGTCGTCTGGCGTACCAAACCGGGAACTGGGAGCGAAGAAACTGCTCACGTGATAGCCAAAGCTGCCATAGTAGGGATGCTCCTGAATGGCCATGATCTGAATGCAGTTATAACCATCAGCAGCTATGCGGGGCAGGATGTTGTCGCGGAACTCAGTATAGGAGCCGATGCCCTCTTTGTCCTGAGCCATACCGATGTGGCACTCATAGATGAGTAAAGGATTTGTGGTGGGCTTGAACTTCTCGACTTTCCACTGGTAAGCTTCTTCGGGAGACCAAACCTGAGCAGAGAAGATGTGCGTCTGCTCGTCCTGAACAACACGTGTTGCCCAAGCAGGAATGCGCTCTCCCTGTCCGCCTTCCCAATGCACGATGAGCTTGTAGAGGGAACCATGCTTGAAGCCCTTGTTCTTGAGCTTGATTTCCCAGCTGCCATTGCCGCCCTTGACACGCTTCATGGCATAACGGGGGCTTTCCGTCCACTTGTTGAAGTCACCAACAACATAGATTTCCGTAGCATTCGGAGCCCATTCGCGCAGCACATAGCCATCTTCTGTCTTGTGAAGTCCAAAGTAGAGATAACCACTGGCGAACTCGCTGAGATTGTTTGTACCATTCGTGAGTTCAGCCATCTTACGGACCGCCTGTTCATGGCGTCCATTGATGGCATCTGCAAAGTCCTGCAAGCCACTGTCGTTCCTGATGAGACGCAGCACTGCAGGTTCCTGAACAATCTTTTCACCCTTAGCCTTTGTAGAAGACTTTTTCTTTGTCGTTTTCTTTGTTTCCTTTGAAACTTTTGCTTTAGTACGAGCCATTATGATGTGTGAGTTAGTTATTTTCACCACGTGCCAACGGCAATTCCATTCTGATAGACAACCTTACGGATAAGCATACCGTTCTTGTCTTTCTCTATGAATTCACCGTCTTTTCTATCATTGCTGAAGTTGCCTTCATAGCGTATTCCATCCACATCTTCGAGGATGCCTTTGCCTTCTTTCATGCCTTTACGGAATGTTCCCTTGAAACGGACGCCGTCAGCCTGACGCAAGATGCCTTCTCCATCGAGCAAGCCATCCTTCCATTGTCCTTCATATTCATCGCCGTTTGCCCAGCGATACTTGCCAGTTCCATGTTGCTTGTTGTGCTTCCACTGGCCAACGTAAGAGGCTCCTGTGTGCCAAGTGAACGTTCCTTGTCCATCCTGCTCACCAGACGAAAAGTGGCCAGCATACTTGTCTCCATTGGCAAAAGTATAGACGCCTTCGCCTGTACGCTGTCCGTGAACATATTGTCCCTCGTAGCGATTGCCATCGGCAAAAGAGAAGATACCTCTGCCATGCTGCTGGTCGTCAGCCCAATCGCCTGTATAAGAGTCGCCTGTCGAGTATGTGAAAGTGCCTTTCCCATGCTTCTGATTCTCTTTCCAAAAGCCTTCATAGCGATTGCCATCCATCCAGTCAAAGGTGCCCTGACCGTCTTTCATGTCATTCTTCCATTGGCCTTCGTAGTAGGCACCACCTTGAGCATAGGTGTATTTGCCAGTCCCCTCACGTTTGTCCTGCATCCAGGAGCCCACGTAGGTATCGCCATTGTAGTAGTACATCGTGCCAAGTCCCTGTTGATAGTCTTTAAACCAAAGGCCTTCATAACGATTGTTGTTGGCAAAGTAATAGGTACCCTTGCCATGTTGCTGGTCTCCGTACCACTCACCTTCATATTTCTCGCCGTCAGCAAACTGGTAGATTCCTTGGCCTTGACGCTTGCCTTTGACATATTCACCCTCGTGCCAATCGCCATTTGGATAGACAGTCTTGCCCTTACCATATGGTTTGCCCTTGAACATCTCGCCCTGATATTCTCCGCCACCAGGGAAAGTGTAGTTGCCTATCTTTATCTGCTGAGCCTGAAGACTGAGTGAAGACAGGAAAAGGATGATATATAGAGTGAAAGCAGGATGCTTCATCTTGTATTCTTTTAGCTCGTATGCAAATTGAAAATTTGCGCGGCAAAGATACAACAAATATTTCAATCCTGCAAATAACGGCACTTAAAACGCCCTTTACTTGACTCTTTTTAACAAAAGTCGGGAGTGAGAAAGCAGGGTTTTCCTTTTATGAAAAAGAAGCTTATCCCTCAAAAGACAGGCTCAATTTGCTCACCAATTCACCCACGTCGGCGTTCTGATTCTTCAGTTCTTTTAGCATTTCCTGAGGGCTGTAACTCTTCACAACTTCTTGTATCTCCTCAAGTTGCGTATCAAGGCGGAAGTCAAAGTTTCGGAGTTCCTGTCGCATGGAAGCAAGAATCTGAGGCATCATGCTCTCCACTGTCTGCTGAACTTGCGGATTGCTTACTTTTAGCCCTGCAGTATTGTCATCCTTCACAAAAGGTTGCAGGCCTTTGAGACGCCCTGCGAGGGCAACACTTTCATGGGGCAAAGAACCTATGAATGCATACCAAGCAGCATCAAGTTTTTCCTTATTAATTGGTTCAACAAGACGCTCTTCTTGTTTCTCGACAGTTTTTTCCTGCACCTCTTCCACTTTCTTACCTGCTCCAAAGTGTTTGAAGCTGACCTTTGGAAGTTTTCGTTGCGGGGCAGGCTCTTCTGTTTGCTTAGGCAAAGGCTTTGACTCAACTTGCTGAGGAGCAGGTTGACTCTCGTCGAGCCTTGCTTGGGATACCTCTTGTTGGGAAACAGGGACAGGTTGAACAGTTGATTGGGGCTGCTCTTGACTTTCCCTCTGGCCGTCGACCTTCGGTTCTTTCTTAATAGGTTTAATTATTTCCGCAGGGCGATGCCCGGAAGCTTCCGCATTATCAGGATCTGCGAGTTGAGCACACTGGATGAGGCAAATCTCCACCTGCAAACGTTTGTTGCGGCTTGTGCGGTATGCTTGGTCGCAATCATTGGTGAGCTTGAGCGCCTTATAAATGAAACGAATCGGGCAACGTTTTGCTTGCTCTTGATAATGGGCACGCATCTTGTCGCTCATCTCAAGCAAAGGCAACGTCTCAGCGTCACGACTCACAAGCAAGTTGCGCATATGTGTGGCAAGTCCTGCCACGAAGTTGCCTCCATCAAAACCCTTCTGCAGCACTTCATTCAAGAGAAGCAGGCAATCGGGAACTTTAGAAGCGAGGAAATAATCTATGAGCTTGAAGTAATACTCCTGGTTGAGGACATTTAGGTTTTGGCAGACGTTCTCGTACGTAAGGTTTCCACCAGAGAAGCTCACCATTTGGTCGAAGATGGAGAGAGCATCTCTCATGCCCCCGTCAGCCTTCTCTGCAATAAGAGCAAGCGCTTCTGGTTCTGCCGTATAGCCTTCTTTATCAGCCACATACATCAGGTGGTCGATAGTGTTCTTCGTAGTCATTCGCTGGAAGTCATACACTTGGCAGCGGCTCAATATGGTGGGCAGAATCTTATGCTTCTCGGTTGTACAGAGAACAAAGATAACGTAGGAAGGCGGCTCCTCGAGTGTCTTGAGGAAAGCATTGAAGGCAGATGCGGAAAGCATGTGCACCTCATCGATGATGAAGACCTTGTACTTGCCCGTCTGTGGTGGGATGAGAACTTGTTTGCAAAGCTCTCTGATATCATCTACAGAGTTGTTGCTTGCAGCATCCAGCTCGTGGATGTTCATACTTCGTTGTTGGTCGAAAGCTTGGCAGCTCTCGCACTTGCCACAAGGTTCCCCACCCTCTTGAGGGTCGAAGCAGTTGATGGCTTTCGCAAAGATACGTGCACAAGTGGTCTTACCTACGCCACGAGGCCCACAGAACAAGTAAGCATGAGCCAACTTGCCACTGCTGATGGCATTCTTCAACGTGGTGGTAAGAGAACGCTGACCTACGACAGAATCAAAGTTTAGCGGACGATATTTGAGGGCAGAAACGATGTATTCTTCCATATACATTATATATTTTGTGCAAAGATACGAAAAAAAGTGAAAAGTGAAAAGTGAAAAATGAAAAATTATTTGTACTTTTGCACAAAAATATAAACAGTCTTCTTATGAGCAAAATACATTCCGCTTGGCTTTTCATGTGCAAGCACAAATATATCCTCACAGTTATCATTATTGCTTTGATTGTGGGCGTGGTTGATGAAGACAGTTTCCTGAACCGCCATCCTCGTAGAGTTCGCATTGATATGCTTCAGCAAGAGATTGCAAACTACAAGCGTCAGTTCACAGAAGCAGATAATAAGATTCACGAGCTGGAGAGCAATTCAAAGGCAGTTGAAAAGATAGCTCGTGAGCGTTACCACATGAAAAGACCCAATGAGGACGTTTTTGTCTTCGACGAAGAATAAGAAATAAAGACTCTAATTCTCAAATCATGCGGGAACTAACGCCAATCCAGAACCTTTGCTTTCGCATAGGAGCAGTATTGATGCTCATTGGAGCCGCAGCATTCATGTTCTTTCCTATGGTAAGCATGTTCGTCTTCGGCATTGGAGTGCTGATGTTTTCCCTGATGCAAGTGAAGGCAGAATACTTGGGCAGAGACATTACACTCATTCGTCTTCGCCGCCAACAACTGCTTGCCTGCTGCTGCTTCGTGCTCACCTTGGTCATGATGAGCATGCAAGTTCATGGATGGGGACCATTCCGCAGACAGGAATGGGTTGTGGCTCTCACTATTGGCTGCGTGCTTGAACTCTATACAAGCTTCAGGATTCCGCAAGAGCTAAATAAGAATTAGGGATTAGGGGTTAGAGATTTAGAGTTCTAATCCCTAATCTCATTCATGGTAACATATTCCGGAACTTCAAGAACTGCTCGTTCTCTGTCTCATCGAGGGCGAGGAGCAAGTTGTAAATGGCTTGAGCGTGCATAAAGCGTATCTTGCCGGCAAGTTGCAACTGGGAGAAGCGCCTTACAAGCCTGCGAGCTTCCTTTTCAGACTCTTCGCTCAAGATACCTTTCTCTTCTTTTTCTGCCAAGAACCTCTCGCTATCATCACTCAACACGTGGACCTTCTTATAAGCCCTCGAAGTGTAAGAACCTGCTTGAGAATCAGTCACCTTGGCAAATGAAAGGAGCTGGAGGTCGTCGACTGAAATCCTTGGCGTCCTGACGGCAAGGACGTCTCCAAGCGGCACTATGACACTGCCACCCTCGTGTCCCTTCACGCTCTCAAGGATGCCTTTGATGCCAGCAAAAGGTCCATCGGTGATGCAGACAATGTCGCCCACCATCAGATCCTTGCTGCTCGGCACAAAATACTCAACCTCACCATCCAATCTATCAACCGCCAACCGCATCATCTGCACTTCTTCTTCTGTGACATAGATGCAATCAGTCCTCGACGAAGCTGGGTGAAGGAAGCGAAGCACAGCATCGAAAGGTGGCCCCTCGCGAAGTTTAAGGATATCCTCTTTAGTAGCTTTTATGAAAATATAACTGCCGGCAATCAGGCGTTTGCGTTCTATAGGCTTGTCCTCAAGGATGATTCTGGTCACATCGAGCGGCACAAAATAGTCCCAGATGCCTGTCTTTCCAGCTTCATTCTTAGCGGTTTCCAAGTCATCGAGGATGCTGACATCGCCCGTATTGCTGTACATTACAAGCCAACCATTTGGCTGAATTTTTTCGTTTAGAGTGTCGGTATTAGGTTTCATTTTATGCATTGTGAATGCAAAAATAGGCAAAAAAACCGAAACTTCCAAACGAAAAAGCGAATAATTCCTCTGTATTATGGAAATATCTGAAGTCGTACCTACCAGAAGGAGAACTGGAACTGGAGACAAGTACTTACAGCTCTGCCATGATGGTCAGGATGTTCGTAACGTCGGCAATATCCACTACGTTATCCCTATTGACGTCGGCTGTTGTCTCGTAGCCATTGTTTGCCATGATGGCCAAGACGTACGTAACATCGGCAATGTCGACAACACCATCTACATTCACATCGCCCCTTCTCGGGGAGAGATAGCCAGGATTGTCTGTGCCACCATCAATGTGGGCGTAAGATGCATCAACGTGATTAGCATTGTACTTTGTGCCTTTGCTGCCCACTAGGCTGGTGCAGTCTTTGAACATATAAGAAGAAGATGTTACATTATTTGTGCTCCATTTGTTGCCTACATAGATGGCTTTCAAAACATTGCAATACATGAACATGGCTTGCATATTGGTCACTTTGGATGTATTGAAGTTGCTTAAATCAAGAGTCGTCAATTTCTCGCAATTCTGGAACATAAATGTCATATCGGTCACCTTGGTCGTGTTGAAGTGACTCACGTCAAGGCTCGTCAAGGCTTTGCAACTACCAAACATGCCATACATATTGGTTACTGCACTTGTGTTCAAGTTTTCAATGCCCGTGATGGTTTGAGGTTTTGTCATACCATAAAACCAGCAGCAGGTCGTTGTTGGACGGGCATTGGTAAACGAGGAATCAAATACCACCCGAGAGACACTGGCATAGGTATTGTCTGTTACCCACCCAGGAAGGTTAGTGCCCTTGTTCAGGTCATAGATTTTACCTGTACGGGTTTTGAACTGATTGTCGAAATAGAACGTCAGCGTCGTGTTCGATGACTTATAGCAGGCATAAGCCTTAGGTGCAATGAAGCCTGTGAAATAGCCCGGTCTGCTTGAGCCGCCATCAATACGGGCATAAGAAGCATCCACATGATTCTCATCGTATGTCGTGCCTGCACCGCCGACAAGGCTAGTGCAGTAAGCGAACATGCTATTGGAAGTTGTTACGGCAGTAGTACTCCAATATTCGCTCACAGAAATGGTTTTCAAGTACGGACAATTATAAAACATCATCTTCATATTGGTTACTTTAGCCGAATTGAAACTGCCCATGTCAAGGCTTGTCAAGGCTTTGCAACCATAGAACATGTAACTCATGTTGGTCACCTTGGCTGTATTGAAGTTATTCAGGAAAAGACTCGTCAAGGCTTCGCAACCATAGAACATATAACTCATGTTGGTCACCTCGCTGGTATTCAAGTATTCAATGCCCGTGATGGTTTGGGGGGTTGTCATGTTATAAAACCATGAGCAGGTCGTCGTAGGGCAAACATCTGCAAATGAAGAATCAAAGACCACCCGAGTGACGCTGTTATTGGTGCCGTCATTTAACCATCCAGGAAGGTTTGTGCCTGTGTTCATGTCGTAGGTTGTGCCTGAACGAGAACTGCGCCTCCTGTCGTGGTAGAAGGTTAGTGTCGTGTTCGACGGCGTATAGCAGGCATAAGCCTCAGGTTCAGTGAAGGCTGTGAAATAGCCCGGTCTGCTTGAGCCGCCATCAATACGGGCCCTGGAATAATCTGTGTAATTGGCGTTATAGGTTGTTCCCATTCCTCCAACAAGGCTGGTGCAATTAGTAAACATATAGCTGCCTAAGTTGGAGTTATATGGAATGCCATCCGTGCTCCAATCGTCGTTCACATAAATAGTTTTCAGATTAGAGCAATCATTAAACATGAACATCATGTTGTACACCTTAGCCGTATTGAAACTGCTTATGTTAAGGCTCGTCAAGGCTTCGCAACCATAGAACATGCGACTCATATCGGTCACCTTGGCTGTATTGAAGTTACTCAGGGAAAGGCTCGTCAAGGCTTTGCAACCATAGAACATGCTACTCATATCGGTCACCTTGGCTGTATTGAAGTTACTCAGGGAAAGGCTCGTCAAGGCTTCGCAACCATAGAACATGCGACTCATATTGGTCACATTGGCCGTATTGAAACCGCTTAGGTCAAGACTCGTCAAGGACAGACAATCTTCAAACATGTAACTCATATTGGTTACTGCACTTGTGTTCAAGTATACTATGCCAGTGATGGAACTCAGATTAACTAAGTCCTTGAACCAACGGCTCGTGTTTGTAGGACGTACGCTGGCAAACGAAGGATTGAAGACTATGTTATGTAAATTATAAGCCTTCATAACATCTTGATACCATCCAGGCACAGACCCATCTGCGGGGATGTCGAAGGTATCGTACGTTGCAGCGCGGCTACTGCGCAGATTGTCGTAGTAGAAAGTTAGCGTATTAGGGGTTCTACAAGCATAGGCCTCCTGAGCTTTTGTCTGCTGCAAACCTGCCACTACCGCGAGCAAGAAAGCAAAAAGTGTTCTGAACTTCATAGTCGTGTGAATTAGTAGTTTCTGCATGCAAAGTTACTGAATTATTCTTTTCACACAAATTAAATAGCATTTTTTTATTTTTGCTAAGTCTTTTAAAATAATACGGATGGATGGAACTTCAGGCGCAGTATCCCGATAGTCCGCCTGTGGACACACTCCAGCCCAACGTGCGGGGACTGGGAATGGGGCACGTTAAGTTTGCAAACACGGCACGTTAAGTTTGCAAACACGGCACGTTAAGTTTGCAAACACGGCACGTTAAGTTTAGGAATTAACTTAAGGTAGTTTGAAGTTTCTTAGTTGGAGACTTTGATGGGCTCCGTTAGGGCTTTCTCGTAGAACTGCCTTGGGGTGATGCGGACGGGCTCTTTCATGAACTCGGGACGACTCCAGCTCTTGAGCAAGAGACGGAAGTACTCCGGGTCTTCGGCAGGCACTTCAAAGGCTTTGTGCACTTTGCCCTGCTTGTCGAAATAGGCGAAATAGGTGCGCGTGTAGTTTCCATCGTCCCTGCGGCTCTCGAGGAGTATCCATCTGTCATTGCTCGACCAGGACGGATAGCTTTCAGGAAGAGGGCTGTTCATCGCTTTAGTGTCGAGAAGTTCGCCTGTTTCGAGGTCGAGTATCAAAGCCTCAGCACTCGTATGCCAAATGTGGAAAAGCCCGTTTGGACCTTCTGCAAAGAGGACATAACGGCCATCCTGCGACACTCTTGGCTGCACAGCACTACGGTTTTTGCTGCGGGCATCATAGACAAGTTCAGGCTCTCCAAAGGCCATTGTTTTGGCATCAAAGGAGAGTCGGTACAGGTTATATTGCAATTGCTTGTAGTTCTGCAGCAGCTCGTCGGTGTCCTCATAACCCTTCTGATATTCGTAGTAGGCCGAACAATAGTAGAGCCATTTGCCATCGGGACTCCAAGATGGGAAGAGTTCAAGTTCGAGGGAATCGTTCAGGACTGTCTGCACACGGTTGTTCTTCACGTCGTAGATGATGATGTCACTTGCCGACTCCATCACTTCGACCTTTGAAATCTCCCTTGTATGGAAGGTCTGCATGGTGTGGTCTGTACTGAAAGCTATGATGGGCAGGAATGGATGCCACGAGTTGTAGGCGGCAGCCGATATCATACTCTCGTCCTTGAGGTTGACGAAGACAAGCTGTCCGTCGCTCACAATCATAGTGCCTGCGTGTTGAAGACGCATGTGGAACATCATGTTGCTTGTTCCGTAGTTCTGATAGGAGTGGCAATTGACACATTGCCCCTCGATGCCAGAGCTGATTTGGCGTTTGTCGTAGATGGTTGTCTCCTCGAAATTGGTGAGGTTTCGCTGCATGAGTGTAAGGTTCTCGAAGCCCACGAATGTCGGAGGAAGCACGCGAAAAGAGATGTATGGGTCGATTTCTTCCTCTGCAACATCAATCGGGAAAGGCTTGTAGGCAAACCACTTGCCCTGTTTCTTTGCATAGACTGTGACAGAAAGGCTGTTTCCCCTGGCCGACGCAAGCAGTTCCTTCCACTCGCGCTCATCGATTTGAACCTTGTTTGCCTTGCCTCCGAATGTCACTCTTGACGCTTGGCTCTTGACTTCAGCCACGATATCGTCCACGCTATCTACAAGGAAATTGAGTGGCGCGATGTTTGGCGGAATGGTCACTCCAACGTAATCAGGGTAGATGCGAGGCTGCTCGTTCACTTGCGTAAAGCTCGAGGGCAAGGAAGGGTGCTTGCTGCAAGCTGCAAGGAGGAGAAGGAAAAAAACACCACACATCCATTTCGAGGGAGTAATGGAAGAAGGACGTTTATGAATATAATGTTCCGTCATAATGAATTACGTTTATTAATTCCCCCTAAAGGGGATAAGGGGGTCTTTAATTCGTTTGCACTTCTCTTAGCACATAGTAGTCCCACATATAGGTATCGCCGAATTCCGGCCTAAGCGCTGCCCCTATCTGTTTCTCGTTCATCCCTTGGCTGGAGTACTGATTCAGCCTTTCGAAGAAGGCTTTATAGCGGTCAACTACGCGCTGGTCGAACTTCACGAACGAGAGGTTGATGCCTTCCATCTTCAGCTCGTAAACGCCAAAGAGCATGGCTTCCTGCACGTGGATGGGGAAATGCTTGCCCGGATTGATGTTGTACCATTGCTGAACTTGCGACCAGAAGCACCTTTGATCTCGCATTATCATAGCACAACCAAGGGCAACTTCCTGTGCTTCAGGGTCTAATGTCAAGTCGTACATCCACTTCTTCATTATGGTCAGCTCCACATATTTATCGTCAACTCCCACCAGTTCGGAGCCTTCGTTGTAGAGTTTGAGGGGCATGCGGAAGTGTTCATCCGTAGGGAGAAGCTTCTCGTCATCTACGAAACGCTGCATCTTCTCTGCCCATTTCTTCTGGAAAGTAGTGCGGCTGAGCAGTCGGAGGTACTTTCTGGCATTATCCTTTTCGCCATTCACGATGGCACATTGTGTGAGCACTCTCAGGGTATAATACGAGTAGCCATAATGCATGCAGCGCTCTATTGCTCTACGAATGCCGAAGATTGTCTCGCCATAGTTGTAGTAGATGAGGTCGCCAGCCTGGTCGCAGATGCGGACATGAATGGAGTCGCTGACAGCTACGGGCGGGATGCTCTCGTTGTTATACGTGTATCGTTTGGCGCAAAACTCGCCTCTGTTGATGAGGGCGATGTCTCGGAACATTACCATTTCCCTCGTGACTGGGCCTTTCACCATGGCTGCCTCGCGAAGGACATCGTTCCAACGGCACTCCTCCACCGCTCTTTGCATCCGCAGTTCTGCATGGAAGTTGTAGTCCGTGAAATCTCTTTTCGAAAGACAGAACAGCATGGCTAAAGCCACAAGAACCATGATGCCTTGACTCTGCCAAAGTTTCTTCGTCTTTATCATCTTGATGAACGGGAAGAAGAGAGGTGAGACAAGGACGAAGTAGAAAGGTATTTCGAGGGAACAATCCCGCAAATTATCGAGCGCGAAGAAGCGGAAGCCGTACGTCCAAGGCTGGTCCGGTCGCATCAGCGTCGTGCCTGCTGTTTCGAGAAGAGGAACGAGCCAAAGGGTGAAGGCAAGAAGCAGTACCCTCCCCGCCCCTTCTTTGAGCGAGTGTATCGTTCGGATGGTCACAAGGACTGCTGCCAGCAGAGCATAAATGCCAAGCGGATAGTAGAACAAGGCTGCCACCAAAGGTATCCAAGCAAGGCTTATCCATTGCTTTGCCTTATCGCCTAAGGGAAGCAAATTCCAGAACGGAAGCGAAAGGAGCAGGGCTGCAAGGAGGCCTAAACTGTGGTAGAAGACGTAGTCTATGTCTTTCAGGATGTAAACCCAATAGCCAAGTTGTATCTCGCTACACAATAAAGCAACCAAAGGAACGAAAATCAGGAAGCTCCATTCGTTGGGAACTCTGAAGGAGAACTTTGCTACGAGGAACGTGATGAGCCAAAGCGTAATCAGCATTACCGTGCCGAGAGCCGGATAATAAAAAAATTGCGTGAGGTAAGCGCCTGCCCAAGAAAGCAGTCCGCCCGGCACTTCGGTGCAATCCTTGAAGAAGAGACTTGTGCTGTTCCACCAGCCACGGTCCTGCATGAAGAACATCGTGTCGGCATTCCTCGTATAGAGGAAATACCATGCTAAGAAGACGAAAAAGGCGATAAAGAGTATTTGGAAAGCAAGAGGCGAAGCCCACTTCCTGTTCCCCGATTTGACGGATTTCTTTTTCTGGCTCTCTTTCAGAACCTTACGTACGTTTGAGCCCATAGTTCGTGATAGTTATGGTCGGCCGATGTGCGGTCGTTAATATAGTTGTACTGCACTTGAAACTTGAGGTTTTTGTGCAGTTCGAAGTTGGGGCAAATGCCGTAGATGCTCTTCATCGAGCCGAAGCTTGCGTCCTTTCGATAGACGTCGTAGGTGCCGTAAACCTTCAGCCAACGGGTTACAGGCACTCCTGCAAGCAAATACCAGCCGTCTGCTTTGGAGGTAGAACCTGGGCTCCAGGACTGGGTTTCTGTATCGAAATCCTGTACATTTCGTCCCGAATGGTGGGCATATTCAGCCCTAAAACTCCAATCATTATGCTCGTAGATGGTGCCGAGGGCCCATCTGTTGCGCCTTGCGCTTACCCCATTCGAGCCGGTATAAGTGCCTGTCCAGCCGAAGAGACCGATGTAGAGGTCCTTGATGGGCTGCACTTGGATGTTGCCAATCCAGTCCTTCTGCTTGTTGTTGTCTTTCTTGTTCTGTCCGTTACCGTTATAAACTGCGGCCTGATAGCGGATGAGCCGATGCTTGTCCTTGCCTACGGGAAAGAGGTCGCCCTGCAGTTGGAGGCCTAGGTCGCGGCCATTCTGCCCTGGTTCGCCGCTTGGATCGTCCTTTAGCAAAGCCGTCATATACTGCCCCAGCTGCGAATAGTTGCCCATCCCTACGTCCCAAGGATTCAAAGGATTGTCGTAAGTAAAGCAGCGTTTAAACTGGCCAACCTTGACTTGAAACTCCTTGAAGCGCACCCACTCGAGCGTATAATCGCGCATAGCCGGGTTCTTCAACTCCATTTGGACGCGATACTTGAAGTCCCTGAGGATGGTTCCGGATACATATACCCTTATCAATCGGGCTTCGAAGCCATTCTCGCCGGCATTATCTTTACTCGAATAGGAGTATTTCCCGATGACGTAACCGCCAAACTGAGGAGCCGAGACGTACTTCGTGATGTGCCGGCCATACTGGAGAGGCTCGTCTTTCGCTTCATCATTCGACATGGCCTTCTCAATCGCTCTGTTCAGATAAGCCGTCAGAAAGCCCTCTTGATACTCATCTGTCTGTTCCGCCTTGAGTGGCGAAACAACAGAGATAAGTATCAGAATCACAGCAAGTAATGTCTTATGGTTTAGCGAGGGCATAGTTGTTACATTTTAAGGCTGGAAACTTGGCGTGCCATCTTTGCAAACTTAACGTGCCAAGTTTGCAAACTTAACGTGCCAAGTTTGTGAACTTAACGTGCCAAGTTTGTGAACTAGGCGTGCCGTGTTTCGCAACTAAGCACGCTTGATGTAATCGACTATCCAGGCTCCCACTTCCTTGGTGCCGTACTTCTCGCCGCCTTCCACCTGTATCTCGGGGGTGCGAACGTTTTGGTCGAGGCTTGCATTTACTGCTTCTCGGATGAGTTTTCCCTCATTTTTGAGGTCAAAATACTCGAAAAGCATGGCTACGGATAGTATTTGAGCCAGCGGATTGGCGATATTCAAGCCCTTTCCTTGCGGCCAGCTGCCGTGAATGGGCTCAAAAACGGGCGTAGAACTGCCTGTCGAGGCGCTCGGAAGCAACCCCATGCTGCCGGTAATGCAGCTGCCTTCGTCGGTCAGGATGTCGCCGAAAGTGTTCTCCGTCACAATGACGTCGAAGAAACGCGGGTCTTGTATCATCCTCATCGCAGCATTATCCACATACATGAAGTCCGTCGTGACATCGGGATATTCGCCCATCATCTCTTGTGCCACTTTACGCCACAAACGACTGGAAGCCAAGACGTTAGCCTTATCGACAACCGTCAGATGCTTTCTGCGGGCACATGCATATTGGTAACCGACACGC
>Ga0256407_10003845_pt1 | contig 25993 bp, 24 predicted proteins | sample RumenRJG_04DNA_FD_193489 | JGI IMG/M metagenome (GOLD analysis project Ga0256407, IMG submission 193489) | Bovine rumen microbial communities from Lethbridge, Alberta, Canada - RJG_04 | ecosystem: Host-associated > Mammals > Digestive system > Stomach > Rumen | place: Canada: Alberta... | reverse complement strand
AGTTCCCTGATCTCGAATCAGGGAACTTTTTTTGCAGGCTGAGACGAACATAGACCCGTTCGACAATGATCTTAAAGGAAACGCGGTGGACTCATGATAGCATTGATAATTAAAATACTGGCAGTGTTGATCGCAGTCATGATCATCACAATGATCATTGATAACAGGCGCTTTGTCGTGCGCACCTACAGGCTGCGCTCTTCCAGGATAAAAAAGCGGCTGAAACTGGTATATATAGCTGACCTTCACGAAAAGGCTTACGGAGAGGATAATGAAAAGCTGGCTGAGAAGATAAAAGAGCTGGCTCCCGACGCGGTGATCGTCGGCGGAGACCTGATCGTATACGGGAAGGTGAACAGTCTCTACCAGAAATCTGACGGAAACGGACAGGCGGCATCAGATCCGGGCACGGACTGGATGAAGAACAGTCTCTCACTGATGAGGAGGCTGACGCAGATCTGCCCGGTCTACTTCGCTGAGGGAAATCATGAACTCAGGCTCGAATACTTCGAAGAACTGAAAGCCTATGATGATATATTCAATGAAGAGATGGAAAAAGCCGGAGTGCGGATGCTTCACAACAGCGCAGAGTGTCCTATTGGAGGCGAAGATTCAGGGATCCTGCTTCAGGGGTTGGAACTTCCGATGAAATACTACAGGAAGTTTAAAAAGACCAGGCTCTCAGCCGAAGAACTGCGCGAACTGATCGGAGAAGCCGACAGATCCGTTTATACTGTGCTTGTATCTCACATTCCGGTCTATTTTCCGACTTACGCGGAGTGGGGGGCAGACCTGTGCCTCTGCGGCCATGTCCACGGCGGCCTTATGCGTCTTCCCGTGATAGGAGGGGTGATGGGGACAAGGCCCAATCTCTTTCCCAGATACAGCTGCGGGCAGTATTTTTACTGTGCCAGAACCGATGGAAAAAAGCATCTGAGTTCCATGGTGCTCACCTGCGGCCTCGGAATGCACACGCTGCCGATCCGGATCTTTAATCCCGGAGAGATCTCCTTAGTGGAACTTATTCCGGCGGACGAAGCGGAACAGGAGGAAAAAAATGGAACTGAATGAGACTACAGCGGCGATTGAGACGATCCTGTTCGCTATGGGGGATTCGGTGGAGATAAGCACTCTTGCTGCAGTTCTTGAACTCTCCGAAGACGAGGTTCGCGAAGCCGTAGGCGTACTGGAGAAGCGCTGCGACAAAGAAGGGAGCGGCCTCAGGATCAACTGGTTTGAGGACGCCGTCCAGCTCTCCAGCAGGCCTGAGTATTACGAGTATCTTGTCAAAATAGCGAAGCAGCCCAAAAAGCAGGTCCTGACCGACACACTGATGGAGACTCTGTCCATTATCGCGTTCAAGCAGCCCGTGACTCGCGCGGAGGTGGAGAGTATCCGCGGCGTCAACAGTGATTTCGCGATCAGCAAACTTGTGGGATTCGGACTTGTCGAGGAGAAAGGCCGGAAGGAAGCGCCGGGAAGACCGCTCCTGTTCGGAACTACGGAACAGTTTCTGAGATCCTTCGGGATCAGTTCCCTCGAGGATCTTCCGGATTTCGGATCCGAACAGATGGAAGAGTTCCGCGAAGAAGCTGAAAAAGAAGTTGATATGCGGCTTGAGATCTGAGCGCGGACAAAGGGAGAGATTTTTTTGATTTCACCTGGAAACTTTTCGTGAAAGGGTATGAAAGATTTATAAAAATCATTAAAAAAAGCATAGAAATCACATATTGTTATTAATTAAACTATGTTATACTCATAGTGTTTATAATAGGACATTTTTGATATGGAGGTCGAAAAAATGAGCAGTTCTTCAAAAGCGAGACAGAGAATAACCGCCCTGCTCGATGAAAACAGTTTCGTTGAGATCGGCGCGAAGGTTACAGCCAGAGCGACTGATTTCAATCTGAAACCTGAGCAGACACCTTCCGACGGTGTGATCACCGGCTATGGTGTGATTGACGGTAATCTGGTCTATGTCTACAGTCAGGATGCATCTGTACTGGGGGGGAGCGTCGGAGAGATGCACGCGAGAAAGATCGCGTCGATCTATGATCTGGCTATCCGCACAGGTGCGCCGGTGGTTGGCCTTATCGAGTCAGCCGGACTCCGCCTGCAGGAAGGCATGGACGCGCTTAACGCATTCGGTACTATTTACGGCAGACAGGTAAAGGCTTCCGGCCTGATTCCCCAGATCACGGCGATCTTCGGAAACTGCGGCGGCGGTCTTGCTATTGTACCCGCACTTACAGACTTTGCTTTTATGGCAAAGGATGCCAAGCTCTTTGTGAATGCGCCTAATACGCTTGCAGGGAACAAAGAGGACAAGAATGATACTGCAGCCGCAGCTGTAAAGGCTGCTTACGGTAGTGTCGACGCAGTGGGAACGGAAGAGGAGATCCTCGGCGAGATCAGAACGCTGGTATCCATGCTTCCTTCCAATAATGAAGACGAAGCTGTCGCTGACTGCACAGACGATCTGAACCGCGCTTGCGGCAGTATTGCGGGCGGTTACGCGGATCCCGCGATCGTTCTCAGCGATGTAGCCGATGACGGTCTCTTCTTTGAGACAAAGAGAGACTGTGCTCCTGAGATGGCTACAGGCTTTATCAGACTGAACGGCACAACGGTCGGCGCGGTAGCTAACAGAAGCGCCGTATATGATGAGAACGGCGAAGAGAAGAATACCTATGAGACGGTCCTTACGGCTTCCGGCTGCTACAAGGCGGCGGATTTCGTAAGATTCTGCGACGCTTTTGAGATCCCCGTGATCACACTCACCAACGTGACAGGATTCGCGGCGACCGAGAGCGAGGAAAAGAAGGTGGCGGACGCTGCAGGCAAGCTCACAGCTGCTTTTGCCGGCGCCAATGTGCCCAAGGTCAATGTCATCGTTAAGAAGGCAGTCGGAAGCGCTTATGCTGTCATGAACAGCAAGGCCTGCGGCGCGGACTTTACGATCGCGTTCCCCGACGCCGTGATCGGCATTATGGACGCCAAACTGGCGGCTCACGTTCTCTGCGCCGGAACCGCTGATGAAGTCGCGCAGACCGCGGCAAAATATGACGCTCTGCAGAACAGCATCGACAGCGCGGCCGCAAGGGGATATGTGGATCAGATCATCGAGCCCGAAGATCTGCGCAAGTATCTGATCGGCGCAATGGAAGTGCTTTATACAAAGAGAGAGGAATTCCCTGCGAAGAAGCACAGCGCGAAGTAAGAAGGAGACACGAAATATGAAAAAATGGTTAATAACAACACTTCTTGTTATCGCCTGTGTTTTCGGTCTTGTTGCCTGCGGCGGCTCTTCAAACAATTCCGCACCTTCTGAGGTGGAACTGACTGAGGAACAGAAGCAGCAGTGGTATGACTCGGCAAGTCAGTTCGTTCTGTCAATGAATGAAGCGATTGCGACCGGACAGGCTGAGGCACAGATGGATGACCCGGTATACGGCCCCGCGTTCAGCAGCTGGCAGAACGCGCTGCAGGATATCGGAGAAGTGCAGGGTATAGAAGGAAAATCATGCTCCTTTACCAAGAAAGAAGGAATGGTAACCGTCAGGGTCAAGGGTTCCAAGCATGACGCTGACGTAGTATTCACGATGGAGAGTTCCGACCAGAATTATACTGTAACGGGAATCACAACAAACGTTGAATACAGCATGAAGGAGAAGATCCAGCAGGCAGGTATGAATACACTGCTCGGCATGGGAACGACATTTGCGGTGCTGATCCTTCTGGCACTTGTGATCGCACTGTTCGGCAAGGTTGTCGGCGGCGCTTCCAACAAGACCGCAGCAAGCAAAAAGGCGCCGGCTCCCGTACCTGCTCCCGCCGCACCGGTGGCAGAGGAAATTGAAGAACTCGCCGATGATACAGAACTGGTCGCGGTGATCGCGGCAGCTATCGCAGCATTTGAAGGACAACAGAGTACGGACGGATTTGTGGTCCGCTCGATCCGTAAAGCCAGAAGAAAATAATCTCAGGAGGATATTTAAGATGAAGAATTATATAATTACTGTCAATGGCACAGCTTATGAAGTTACAGTAGAAGAGAACGAGAACGGCGCAGCAGCTCCCGCTGCTCCCAAGGCTGCACCTAAGGCTGCTCCCAAGGCGGCTCCGGCTCCCAAGGCAGCTGCACCCGCAGGCGGCGCAGGCAAGTACAGAGTAGAAGCCGGCGCAGCCGGTAAGGTCTTCAAGGTAGAGGCGTCCGTAGGCCAGGCAGTCAAGAAGGGCGACGCGATCGTTATCGTTGAAGCTATGAAGATGGAGATCCCTATGGTTGCTCCCGAAGACGGCACTGTCGTTTCCATCGACTGCCACGTCGGTGATCCGGTTGAGGCAGGCACACTTCTGGCTACGATCGACTGATCATCTGACTTCAAGGAGGTCTAAGTTATATGGAATATATTACACGTACTCTTGATAACTTAGTACATCAGACCGCTTTTATGAACCTGACATGGGGCAACTACCTCATGATCGTTGTGGCTCTCGTGTTCATGTACCTCGCTATTGCGAAGGAATTTGAACCCCTTCTGCTTGTTCCGATCTCATTCGGCATGCTGCTGGTCAATATCTATCCGGATATCATGGCAGCGCCTTCTGAGACGGCAAACGGCGGCCTTCTGTACTATTTCTTCATGCTCGACGAATGGGCGATCCTGCCTTCCCTGATCTTCATGGGCGTCGGCGCTATGACGGATTTCGGTCCCCTGATCGCAAGTCCTTCGAGCTTCCTTATGGGAGCGGCAGCACAGTTCGGTATCTTTTCCGCTTACTTCGGCGCGATCGCACTGGGATTCAACGGAAAAGCGGCTGCAGCTATTTCCATCATCGGAGGCGCGGACGGCCCGACTTCCATTTTCCTTTGTTCCAAACTGGGACAGACTGAGCTCCTGGGACCGATCGCGGTCGCGGCTTATTCCTATATGTCGCTGGTTCCGATCATCCAGCCTCCGATCATGAAGCTGTTTACATCTGATAAGGACAAGAGGATCAGAATGAGCCAGCTGCGTCCTGTATCAAAGCTGGAAAAGATCCTGTTCCCGATCGTCGTAACGATCGTCGTCTGCATGATCCTTCCCACTACGGCGCCTCTGGTAGGTATGCTGATGCTGGGCAACCTCTTCCGCGAGTGCGGCGTTGTCAGACAGCTGACGGAGACAGCCAGCAACGCGATGATGTACATCGTTGTCATTCTTCTGGGTACTTCTGTCGGCGCGACTACCAGCGCAGAAGCTTTCCTGAATGTCACCACCCTCAAGATCGTGGCACTGGGACTGATCGCGTTCTCGTTCGGAACATTTGCGGGCGTCATGTTCGGCCAGTTGATGAAGATCGCTACCGGCGGCAAGGTTAATCCGCTGATCGGCTCTGCCGGCGTCTCGGCTGTTCCTATGGCAGCGCGTGTATCCCAGAAAGTAGGATCGGAGTATGATCCTTCCAACTTCCTTCTGATGCACGCCATGGGACCTAACGTCGCGGGCGTCATCGGTACTGCAGTCGTTGCAGGTGTATTCATGGCCGTATTCGGAATTGTCTAATGGAGGTAAATATGTCAGAACAGGTTAAAAAACCGGTAAGAATTATGGAGACCGTCCTTCGTGACGCGCATCAGTCCCTGATCGCGACCAGAATGCCCACCGAAGTGATGCTCCCCATCGCAGATAAAATGGACCAGGTAGGCTACGAAGCCGTTGAGATGTGGGGCGGAGCTACATTTGACTCCTGCCTGCGCTTCCTCAAGGAAGATCCCTGGGAGAGACTCAGAAAGCTCAAAGAGAAATTCAAGAAGACTCCGATGCAGATGCTTCTTCGCGGACAGAACCTTCTCGGCTACAGCCACTACAGTGACGACGTAGTTGAATATTTTGTCCAGAAGTCAATCGCGAACGGAATCGACAGGATCCGTATCTTCGACTGCCTTAACGACCTCAGAAACCTTGAGACATCCGTCAAGGCGACAAAGAAAGAGGGCGGCCACGCACAGATCGCGCTGTCCTATACACTGGGTGACGCTTACACAGAAGATTACTGGATGAACATCGCCCGCGAGATCGAGGAGATGGGCGCGGATTCCCTCTGCATCAAGGACATGGCAGGACTGCTTCTTCCTTACGATGCAGAAAAGCTTGTAAAAGCGCTCAAGAGAGGTACCGATATCCCGATCGAACTGCACACACACTATACATCCGGCTGCGGAAGCATGACCTACCTCAAGGCCATCGAAGCCGGCGTCGATATCATCGACTGCGCGATCAGCCCCCTGGCACTGGGAACATCCCAGCCTGCAACCGAGGTTATGGTCGGCGCGCTTAAGGGAACTGAGAGAGATACAGGTCTCGATCAGGCTCTCCTCAAAGAGATCGCTGATTACTTCACACCTTATCGCGAGGAGTGCCTTGAGAACGGCCTTCTCAGCACCAAGGTGCTCGGCGTAAACATCAGAACTCTGATCTACCAGGTTCCCGGCGGAATGCTTTCCAACATGGTGAGCCAGCTGGCAGAGCAGGGCGCTTCCGATAAGCTGACGGCAGTTCTTGAGGAAGTTCCGAGAGTCCGTAAAGACCTCGGCGAGCCTCCGCTGGTTACTCCTTCTTCCCAGATCGTCGGCACACAGGCTGTCATGAACGTACTTATGGGCGAGCGCTACAAGATGGCTACCGAGCAGACCAAGGACCTGATCCGCGGCAAGTACGGCCAGACCATCAAGCCCATGAACGAGGAAGTTGTCAAGAAGGTCATCGGCGACGAAGAGAGAATCACCTGCAGACCTGCAGATCTCATTCCTCCGCAGCTGCCTCAGTTCGAGAAAGAATGCGCACAGTGGAAGCAGCAGGATGAGGACGTTCTGTCCTATGCCCTGTTCCCTCAGGTCGCGGTAGATTTCTTCAAATACCGCCTGGCACAGCAGGAGAAAGTGGATCTGACCAAGGCAGATACTGCTAACGGCGCTTATCCCGCGTAAAGACTGAGATTGTACAAAACCAGGACCCGAAAGAGAACAAAGGCTCTTTCGGGTCTTTTTTGACGCAGTCACAACTTTCCAAGCGCTGCATTATCTGTTAAAATAATACTTTAGAGTACACAGGTCCAGGTACGCGATCCTGTTCATAAAACGTTTAAGTGAGGCGTTAATAATCAGTTATGAGGCGTTTCGACGTAGTCCGGAGGCTGCTGGAAGTGCAGTCCGGTAAGAAAACAGAAAAAAACAGCATAACGGTCAAGGCCCACATGTCTGTCAGGGAACATAGAAGGGAGAAACTTGATGAGATCTCCGGCTTTTATGTAAGACCCGGCAATTATCAGCTTAACGGCGCAAGAGCGCTGCGCGGTGGAGTGAATTTTACTATTTCGTCCGTGGGCGCGACTTCCTGCGACCTTCTCCTTTTCAAAAGAAAGCAGTCTGTACCTTATGCGATCATCCGCATCCCGGAATCTTACAGGGTCGGCAGCACTTATTCGATCTTTGTGTCGGGGCTGGATGTGGAGGACTTTGAGTACGCATATAAGTTGGACGGACCTTTTGATCCTACAAAGGGGCTGTATTTTGACCGCAATAAACTAATTCTCGATCCCTATTCCAGAGCTGTCACAGGGCAGAGGGCGTGGGGAGTAGCAAAGACTGAGGCGGATTACCATTCAAGAGTTGTGAAGGAAAACTTCCGTTGGACGGAGAACCAGTTCCCGCACACGCCTATGGAAGATTCGATCATATATGAGATGCACGTCAGGGGATTTACCAGGCACAAGACATCCGACGTGCAGTATCCCGGCACTTTCGCGGGGATCATCGAGAAGATACCTTATCTCAAGGAACTGGGAGTTACTGCTGTAGAATTGATGCCCATCTTTGAGTTTGACGAGCGCATCAACGCCAGAAGCCACAACGGCAAGATGCTTTTGGAGTACTGGGGCTATAATACGGTCGCATTTTTCGCCCCCAATACAGCCTACACGGCGTCGATCGAGTACAACGAAGAGGGAACGGAGCTCAAACAGCTGATCAGGCTTCTCAAGAAGGAAGGGATCGAGGTCATTCTGGACGTAGTGTTCAACCACACTGCTGAAGGAAACCGAAACGGCCCTTACTTCTCCTTCAAGGGGATCGACAGCAATATTTACTACACGCAGACGCCGGGAGGAGATTATTACAATTTCAGCGGCTGCGGTAATACTTTCAACTGCAATCACCCCCAGGTGAGCCGCTTTATCGTAGACTGCCTGAGATATTGGGTGACGGAATATCATGTTGACGGCTTCAGGTTCGACCTTGCTTCTATCCTGACAAGGGATGAGGACGGCGCGCCTATGACTGATCCGCCGCTTCTTAGGATGATCAGTACGGACCCGGTGCTTATGAAGACCAAGATGATCGCGGAGCCCTGGGACGCCGGCGGCCTGTATCAGGTCGGTAGTTTCCCTGCCTACAACAGGTGGTCCGAGTGGAACGGAAGATACAGGGATTCCATCAGAGATTTCCTCAAGGGCAATTACTGGCACGCGCCTGAAACGGCGGCCAGGATCACCGGCTCAATGGATATGTACGGTAAGGCGCCCTACAATGGTTACAATTCATCGGTGAATTTTGTCACCTGCCATGACGGGTTTACAATGCACGATCTGTTCTCCTACGACCACAAGCACAACGAGGCGAATGGCTGGAACAATACAGACGGAGCCGATGACAATAGAAGCTGGAACTGCGGTGTGGAGGGGCACACGGAGGATCCGGTGATCAAATCTCTGCGGCAGAAGATGATGAGGAACGCCATGACAGTCCTTCTGTGCAGCCGCGGAACACCTATGATCCTTTCCGGTGATGAGTTTGGAAATACGCAGTACGGCAACAATAACGGTTACTGCCAGGACAGCGAGATCTCCTGGCTGAACTGGGATTATCTTAAAGCCAACAGGGACCATTTCAACTTTGTCAAAAACGTGATCGCGTTCAGAAAGAAGCACCCGGTCATTTCCCGGACGCTGGGACCGGCGCATTGCGGGCTTGAACCGGTGACATGCTGCGGCGCGGATCCGGATAACCATGCGATAGGAATGGGCAATAAAGTATTGGGCGTTCTGTTCGCAGGGCGTTTGCCCGATGACTCCGGGGACGATGTGGTCTATATGGCGATCAACGCGTACTGGGAGAAACAGCAGATCAGACTCCCCGCTCTGTCCGGAGGACTGGCGTGGGGCGTAAATATCTATACTGACGCGGACGACGAACAGTATTTCCATGAAGAGTGCAGATTTGTACACAGTCCGATCTTCACGCTGAAAGAAAGAAGCGTCGCTGTGTTTACGCTTTATCATCCGGAGTGAAATTACAGGCCGGAAACAGTGACCGTGTAAGAAATCCTGAGCGTACAGGATACTCTGATAGGCAAGTTATACCCCGCAGAAGGCTGGCCCGTTTTGCGGGGTTCATTTTTTAATCTGCAAAAACGATGCGGACCGGTAATAGTCCGGAACATGAATGAGGAGTAAATAAAAATGGCAGTACAGAAGATTCTTGTGGTGGACGATGAGGCGAGAATGCGCAAACTTGTGTCGGACTTTCTCGTACGGGAAGGCTTTGAAGTGCTCGAAGCAGGAGACGGAGAGAAAGCCATGGATCTCTTTTACAGCAATAAAGACATCGCGCTTGTTATTCTAGATGTGATGATGCCCAAAATGGACGGATGGCAGGTGCTCAGGGAAATGCGCGAATCGTCTCAGGTCCCTGTGATCATGCTAACGGCGCGCTCTGATGAGAAGGATGAACTGCGAGGTTTTGAACTGGGCGTGGACGAATATGTCACAAAACCCTTCAGCCCCCGCACTCTGGTCGCCAGAGTCAACGCGATCCTTCGAAGAACGGGCGGCAAAGAGGAGAACGACAGGATCGAGCTGAGCGGCATCGTTCTTGATAAATCGGCACATCAGGTCACGATCGACGGCGAGCCTGTGGAACTGAGTTTCAAGGAATTTGAACTGCTGGAATACTTCATGGAGAATAATAAGATCGCCCTTTCAAGAGAAAAAATACTCAACCATGTTTGGAATTATGACTATTTTGGCGACGCAAGGACCATTGATACACATGTCAAGAAACTCAGGAGCAAACTGGGAGCCAAAGGAGAACTGATCAAGACGATCTGGGGAATGGGTTATAAACTGGAGGCGTAAAATGCGCCGGACGAAAAGGCGCGGAGGCATGACAGACCGTGAGTACCACTGAGAAAAGATCCGGCAGGGGCCGGTATTCCATAAAGATCCAGTTCACGCTCATTTTTTTCTTTCTGATGCTCGGGGCGATCAGCCTGTGCTGGATCATCAACAGCACATTTCTGGAGAGATATTATACCAGGGAGAAGAGGATCGCTCTGACGCAGATGTTCAATGAAGTCAACGAGGCGAGCAATAACAACTCGATCGATTCCGACGAGTTTGACGAGAAAGTGAGCATTCTTGCCGGAACGGAAAATGTGAGCCTGATCGTGATGGATGCAGAGAGCTCCACTGTGAAGATGTACGCTTCGGACAGTTCCGCGATGGTGCGCAGAATGTGGGACAACCTCTTTGGCCAGACACCGTCCATTGAGGAGAGGGAAAAGATCCGGAGTCAGTATTATGTATACCGGACGCTTTCTGATACTGATAATTACAGTGTAAGAATCATCTATGACAGCCGTATGGATCTGAAGATCATGGAGCTCTTCGGGGTCCTGGACGACGGAAGCTTCTGCCTGCTGAGCACGGTGCTGGAGAGTATCCATAACAGCACGGCGATCGCGAACAGGTTCATGGGATATGTCGGGATCGCGATATCGCTTCTGGGAGCTCTTTTCGCTCTCTTTCTCGCGGGGAAACTGACACAGCCGATCCGGGAACTGACAGAGATTTCAGCAAGGATGAAGAAGCTGGATTTCAGCGCCAAATACAAGGGACACAGCCGCACTGAGATCGCGGAGCTCGGCGAGAATATCAATGAGCTCTCAGAGATACTGGAGAAGACGATCTCGGAACTTAAGACAGCGAACAACGAGCTCAGGGAGGATATAGAGAGGAAAGAGAAAACCGAGGAGATGCGACGGGAATTTCTCTCCAATGTGACCCATGAACTCAAGACGCCGCTCGCCCTGATCAAGGGCTACGCCGAGGGGCTGTCCGAGGGAGTCGCGGAGGATCCGGACAGTATCCGGTTCTATACCGATGTGATCGTCGATGAAGCGGACAAGATGAACAGAATGGTCGCAAGGCTTCTTTCCCTGAATCAGCTGGAATTCGGCGACACGCAGTTTACAATGGTTCGCTTTGACATTGTAGGCTTTATCAGGGGATGCCTGAACAATGCGGGAGTGCTCGCCGAGCAGAAACAGATCAGCGTCAGAATGGAAGAACGTTCACCGCTCTATGTCTGGTCGGACGAGTTCTGGACGGAGGAAGTCTTTATGAATTACTTCTCCAATGCAGTGAATCACTGCGATGGAGAAAAAGTGATTGACATTCATTTTGAAGAGAAGCAGAATTGTGTTCGGGTCGTTGTTTTCAATACCGGAAAACCGATCCCCGAGGAGTCGGTCCCTCATCTGTGGGAGAAGTTTTACAAGGTGGACAAGGCAAGGACCAGAGCCTATGGCGGATCCGGCGTAGGACTGTCGGTCGTCAAGGCGATCATGGACCAGCTCCATCAGGGATACGGTGTGATCAATTACGACAACGGCGTTTCATTCTGGTTTGAACTTGAGAAAGCAGCTGTCGCGGATACTGCTCCGGGATCAGCGGTCAAAGAGGATTGAGAATATGGTAGCGATCATCGATTACGGTGCCGGTAATATCAAGAGCGTCGAGAATGCGGTAAAGTTTCTGGGCCATGATGCTGTCCTGACAAGAGACAGCGAAGTGATCCTCTCTGCGGATCACGTTATCCTGCCCGGAGTGGGAGCCTTTGGCGACGCCATGACCCGCCTCAGAAAATACGGCATGGATGAAGTGCTCAGGGAGGTCGTCAGACGGCAGATCCCTCTTCTTGGAATCTGCCTGGGACTTCAGCTTCTGTTCGAGAGCAGCGAGGAGAGTCCCGGCGCGGAAGGTCTGGGCATACTGAAGGGCAAAATATTGAGGATCCCGGAAGGGGATGGAAGAAAAGTTCCTCAGATCGGGTGGAATGATCTTGCTTTTCCCAATACCGGAAGACTTTTTAAGGGCCTTTCAGAAGGTGTCTATGTGTATTTTGTCCACTCCTATTATCTGAGAGCGGAGGATCCCTCAATCGTGACTGCCACTACGCAGTACGGTGTCAGAATAGACGCGGCAGTGGAGAAGGGAAATGTCTTCGCATGTCAGTTCCATCCTGAGAAGAGTGAATCAGTCGGAATGAAGATGCTGGAGAATTTCCTTAATATCTGATAACTGAAGGGACGTTTTTGGTCTGACAGAAAGGAGCGCCGATGCTCACAAAGAGAATCATCCCCTGCCTGGACGTTAAGGACGGGCGGGTTGTAAAGGGAATCAATTTCGTGCAGCTGCGGGACGCGGGAGACCCCGTGGAGACCGGAGAAGCCTACTCCAGGCTGGGAGCGGACGAACTGGTCTTCCTTGATATAACTGCGACCAGCGACGCCAGAAAGACTGTTGCGGACATGGTGAGGAGAGTCGCCGAGAGGGTATTTATCCCTTTTACCGTCGGCGGCGGGATCCGCAGCGTGGGGGATATGAAGGCGATCCTTAGAGAGGGAGCGGACAAGATCTCCGTGAACTCAGCGGCGATCCTGAGGCCTGAACTGATCGCCGAGGGAGCAGAGCGTTTCGGCAGCCAGTGCATTGTAGTCGCGATCGACGCAAGGAGAAGAAAAGAAGGCGGCGGATGGACAGTTTATAGAAGCGGCGGAAGGATCGACACAGGGATCGACGCCGTTGAGTGGGCGGTAAGAGCCCAGGAACTCGGGGCCGGAGAAATTCTTCTGACCAGCATGGACTGCGACGGTACGAAGGCAGGGTATGATCTGGAACTGACAAGGGCTATTTCCGATCGCCTGTCAATCCCCGTGATCGCCTCGGGAGGAGCCGGCAGGCTGGAGCACTTCTATGACGCGCTGACAGTGGGAGGCGCGGAAGCAGCTCTGGCGGCATCCCTGTTCCATTACAAGGAACTGGAGATCCGGGAGGTCAAGGAATATCTCAAAGGAAGAGATATACCGGTCCGTTTGTGACCGGAATACAGATAGATGTGTTAATACCAACTGAACAGCAGGAGAGATAATATGCAATTATTCAGAAAAACCCGCAAGTCACCTAAGAGAAAACCTAACGTAGGAAAGAAGAACCGCGTTGAAAATACCGCAAAGGCAGATGTTATGACGCAGCCTGATGCGGCAGACGGTGAGAATACAGCGCCGGTAATAACGGAAGAGGAGCCCATTGAATTTGAAAGGGCCAACGCTGACAGAGTGTTCCACTATTTCCGCGAGATCTCTGCGATTCCTCACGGATCCCATCATACGAAGGAGATCAGTGACTATATCGCGGCGTTTGCGGAAGAAAAAGGGCTCGAGTACATGCAGGATGACGCTAATAACGTCATTATTTCCAAGAACGCTTCGGAAGGCTGCGAGGACGCCGAACCCATTGCGCTGCAGGGACATATCGACATGGTCCTTGCCAGTGAGCCCGACAAGGAGATCGATCTTTTGACTGAACCGGTCAGCATCGTTGCCGATGGGGACTGGATGAGTGCAGACGGAACAACACTGGGGGCTGACAACGGAATCGCAGTAGCCATGATGCTCGCGGTCCTGGAGAACGATGAGATCATTCATCCCTATCTGGATTGCATATTCACATCCGATGAAGAAGTAGGACTGATCGGCGCGAACGCGATCGACATCTCCGGCCTCAGAAGCCGCAGACTCCTGAATCTGGATTCCGAGGACGAAGGCGTGTTCACCGCAGGGTGCGCAGGCGGTGCGGATGTGGTCTGCCGGATGCCTCTGAAAATGAAGAACAGACAGGGCAAGATACTTAGTATCAGCGTCAGCGGACTCAGGGGAGGTCACTCCGGAGCGGATATCCATATCGGAAGCGCTAACGGAAATGTCCTTATGGCAAGAATGCTGCGCGTTCTCTACAAAGCTTTTCCTTTTAACCTGATCCGCATAGACGGTGGAGACGCCAATAACGCAGTGCCGACCGGATCCAAAGCGCAGGTTCTGTTCTCGAAGAAGATTTCCTGCGAGGAGATAGAAGCTGCGACTTCTGCAGCCGCGGAAGCGATGAAACAGGAGTATTCCGTCACCGATCCCGGCATGGAGTGGGATTTTGAGTGGACGGACGCGGAAACGGTGAAAGCTGCTTCCAAGAAGAACACGGATAATCTGCTCATGTACCTGATGGCTCTGCCCAACGGTATCACTCACATGAGCCATGTGATCGCCGGAATGCCCCAGACATCCCTGAACCTTGGCGTTATCCGTACCGAAGGCGATACAGTCAGGATTGAATTCATGGTCAGAAGCGGGGTGAACTCCCAGGCAGCTTATCTGGCGGACCGTCTCGTATGTATCACTAAAGGATTCGGCGGGAAGCCGGAGGTTCGCAGCTCTTATCCCGCATGGGAGTACAGAGAAGATTCACCGCTCCGCGACCTTTGTGTGAGCACCTATAAGAAGCTTTACGGGAAAGAACCCAAAGTGGATGTGATCCATGCAGGCCTTGAGTGCGGCATTCTGGCAGGCAAACTGGAAGGACTCGACTGCATTTCCACCGGCCCGGACCTGGAAAACGTTCACACGGTGAGGGAAAGAATGAAGATCTCTTCCGTGGAAAATGTATGGACCTTTGTGCTGGCGCTCCTTAAGGAGGCTGCACTCTGATCTTTAGATAAAACAGAGGAAAGAAAATGGCACAGATCACGGGCGACTGGCTTCCCGCTGTCAGAGCGGAATTCGCTAAACCCTACTACAGGGAGCTTTATACATTCCTGCAGAAAGAATACAGAAACGTAACCGTATATCCGCCTGCGGACCAGATTTTCAATGCGCTGCACCTGACCCCGCTGGGGAAGGTCAAAGTAGTGATCCTCGGACAGGATCCCTACCACAATGTGCACCAGGCCCACGGCCTTTGTTTTTCAGTGCCGGAGGACCAGAAAGAGATCCCGCCTTCACTGATAAATATCTTCAGGGAACTGCACGACGATGTCGGCTGCAAAATGCCGCAGACCGGGTGCCTGACCAAATGGGCGCAGCAGGGAGTCCTGCTTCTCAACACGGTGCTGACCGTCAGGGCTCATCAGGCGAATTCCCACAGGGGGCACGGCTGGGAGCAGTTCACGGACGCGATCATACAGGCGGTGGAGCAGCAGGACAGGCCGATCGTCTATATGCTCTGGGGTTCACCGGCTCAGACCAAATCCGTAATGGTGACAAATCCCAGACATCTGGTACTTAAGGCTCCGCATCCCAGTCCGCTGTCGGCTTACAGAGGATTTTTCGGATGCAGGCATTTCAGCCAGTGCAACGAATTTTTGCAAGCACACGGAGAGACGCCTATAGACTGGCAGCTCTGACCGCGTGAATAAAGAATGGAGGATCACCGGATCTTCCGGGAAATGGAGGAATCATGAAAAAAACACCCTATATCACCAGAGAGAAGGCAGAAGAGATAGCGAAGAAATGGCCCACCCCCTTTTATCTGTATGATGAAAAGGGAATCCGCGAGAACGCGGAGGCGGTGAAAAAGGCGTTTTCCTGGAATCCGGGATTTCGTGAATATTTTGCCGTGAAGGCGACGCCGAATCCCTATATTATGCAGATCTTTAACGATTATGACTTCGGATTCGACTGCTCTTCCCTTGCGGAGCTGATGCTGGCCGACGCTGTCGGGGCAGATGGAAATCACATCATGTTTTCTTCCAACGATACGCCGGCAGAGGAGTACGCGTATGCGGCTAAACTCGGCGCTATCATCAACCTGGATGATATCACGCACATTCCTTTCCTGGAGGAGATTCTGGGAGGTAAATTCCCTGAGACCATGAGCCTTCGCTATAATCCCGGCGGCGTCTTCAGGATGTCCAACGGGATCATGGACAACCCCGGCGATTCCAAGTACGGCTTCACGAAGCAGCAGCTCTTCGAGGGAGTCAGGATCCTCAAAGAAAAGGGGGTTAAGCACTTCGGAATCCATGCTTTCCTGGCAAGTAATACTGTCACTAACGAGTATTATCCGATGCTGGCAGCCCAGCTGTTTGAACTTGTAGCTGAACTGCACCGCACCTTCGACGTGCATATCGCTTTCGTCAACCTGTCGGGCGGCGTCGGCATAGCGTATTCGCCCTATGATACGCCTAACGACATTGCTGTGATCGGCGAGGGAGTTAAGGAAGTTTACGACGCTGTCCTGCGCGACAAGGGCATGGGCGATGTGGCGATCTACTGCGAAATGGGCCGCTTCATGCTGGCTCCTTACGGCGCATTGATCACCAAAGCGATCCATGAAAAGCATATCTATAAGGAATACATTGGCGTGGATGCCTGCGCGGCGAACCTGATGAGACCTGCGATGTACGGTTCCTATCATCACATCACGGTGCTTGGCAAAGAGGATGCGCTTCGGGATCACATGTATGATGTCACGGGTTCTCTGTGCGAGAACAACGACAAGTTTGCTGTGGACCGCCTGCTCCCCAAGATCGATATGGGGGATTATCTCTTTATTCACGATACCGGCGCGCACGGTTTCGCCATGGGATACAACTACAACGGAAGGCTGCGCAGCGCTGAGCTTCTTCTCAGGGAGGACGGAAGCGTACAGGAGATCCGCAGGGCGGAGACAGAGATGGACTACTTCGCGACTTTCAACGGCACCGAGTTTTACGACAGTCTTAAGGAGCAGTACAGAGAACTGAGAGGCTGAGCGGGATCATGGAAAAAAAGTACTTCTTCTTTGATATCGACGGGACGCTGACGGACAGAAGTACGGGAAAGATCGTTCCTTCGGCGGCGCTTGCTCTTTCAAAACTCAGAGACGCCGGTCATTTCGTCGCGATCAACACCGGAAGGGCACACTATAAAGCAAGGAAGTTCTTTGAAGAGAACGGGTTTGACAATATGGTGTGCAACGGCGGCAAGGCGATCGTCATCGACAAAATGCTTGTGGAGAACAGCCCGCTGGTATATGAGAACGCTCTCAGACTGTACTATGATGCGCTCAAGGCGGCTGCGGATGAGATCGCCCCTGCAAATGTGGACGACGGAATCTATAAAGTATGTCAAAAAAACGGATGGTTCTGAGGAACCATCCGTTTTCTTTCATTATTGGTCAGTCGTAGATCTCATCGCCTTCGAGCATGTAGTAACTGACGCCCTCCATCTTTTCAAGCGTTTTCTCATATGCCGCGTACAGAGTATCCCAGTCGCTGTATTCGGGCTCTCCTCTGTGATCTGTGAGACTGTAATTCTCTCTGAGAAAGTTTCCTATATAAGAAGTGACTTTAGCGACGCCGTATTCATTGAGATGGTCGCCCTCGTCCCTGGTGTCGTGACTCCAGTCGATTCCGATCTCTTCCCAGTTCCGGTTGAGGTCGATGTATGTAAGTCCGCGGGACTGCGCGTAGTCCCTGATGGAGTTGAGCCTTGTGGTATCGTAGCACTTGGGTGAACAGAGGCTGTAGAAGATGACATCGATATCATTTTTCTCACAGAGTCTGAGGATCCTGTCCATGTAGTAAGTGGAGAGGCGCTCGATCTTTTTCCTCTCATCTGTGGGCTTTAAGTAGTCTGTATCTCCTGTGTAAGGCAGGATATGCTCACTGATCAGATATCCCATATAGTATTCGCGAAGGCTCGGAGCCGATCCGACGGCCTGCCACAGATTGTGGTATCTGCAGAAAGGGAAGTAATACTCGAAAAACTCCGTGAGTCCGGTGCCGAGATCGGATAAAGGATCGTCGGTTCGAAACAGCATATTGGACTCAATGAGTATGAGATCCGGATGCTGGTAATCGAGTCCGTGCTTTAGCAGGTAATATGCCTCCGATGTCTTCGCCGCGCCTTTGCATAGATTAAAGGATGTAAATCCTTCGTCTTTCCAGAGATCCATGGGGGAGATGCCCACCATTGCGAGGCTGTTTCCTATATTATAGATATCGATACAGTCCCGGGGGATCGTTGTGATCTCCGCGTCCCGGGCATTTCTGTCCTTGATCCTTCCTTCCAAAAACCACTGCCCAGGGTTTAAGAGGATCCCGGCTCCGACAAGAAGGAACGCGAGGATCAGGAAAAATGCGATAATCTTAAGCGCCGACCGTATGGGGACGCTATATTTTGATTTAGTGATTGTAGAGGGTTCCTGCGGCATGTCCTGTAAGTCCTTAATAAATGACCGAACGGCGGCCTTACGGCGATCACAAATTGTTTCCAATTTTGATCAATTCCCGAAAGTGACAAATTCTGAATTTTCAGTATAATGCAGAAGAAAGAATTTGTCGAGTTTTTGCCGGTAATTACCACAATAGGCTTGCAAAAATGAAGTTTTGAGATTATGGTAGATTAGATGCGGTTAAAGTCAATTATTGATATTGGAAGGAGTGTATAACTTTTGGAAACTATACTTGACAGACTTGAACTGACTGAGAAAGAATACGGCAGCCGTCCCGCAGTTGACGACGGATCGGTCTGCCTTACTTATACGGAACTCGTCACGAAGGCGAGGGGGATCGGCGCGATCCTGAGCGGGAAGATCAGCCTCAAGCAGCCTGTGGCTATCCTGGCTGAAAAGAGTACGGCTACGCTTTCCTGCATGTACGGCGTTGTTTACGCGGGCGGCTTCTACGTCAGCGTAAACCCCGAGCAGCCGCCGGAGAGGATCCGCAAGATCCTTGATGTGCTTGAATCAAAGATCGTAGTGGTGGATGAAGCCAGAAGGGATCAGCTTACTGCGTCCGGATATACCGGAGAAGTGCTCTATCTCGAGCAGCTCTATGCGGAAGCCGGCGAGATCAGCAATGAGGAAACTGAAAGACTCGCTGAGATCCGCGGACAGATCAAGGGAGAGGACCCGCTCTACGGCGTCTTCACATCCGGATCCACGGGAAATCCCAAGGGCATCATTGTGGGCCATAAGTCGGTTATCGACTTTATCGGTCATTTCACTCAGATCTTCGGAATTACCTGTGAGGACATCCTCGGAAACCAGGCTCCCTTTGATTTCGACGTATCTGTCAAGGACCTGTATTCCGCAATGTTCACAGGAGCGGAGGTCGTCCTCATTCCCAGAGAGTTCTTCAGCACGCCCCCGAGGCTCCTGGACTATCTCTGCGACAAGAATGTGACGGTACTGGTCTGGGCTGTTTCAGCCCTTTGCATCGTCTCCGGACTCAAGGGACTGCGCTACAGAGTGCCCGAGAAGGTCAGGATCATCATGTTCAGCGGCGAAGTGATGCCGATCAAGCATCTGCAGATCTGGCAGGCGGCTCTTCCGCAGACTGAGTATGTAAATCTTTACGGCCCCTCCGAGATCACCTGCAACTGCACTTACTACAGGATCAACAGAACTTTCGAGAAGACGGACAAGCTGCCCATCGGCGGCGCGTTCCCCGGAAGAACCGTTTTCCTTATGGACGAAGAGGGCAAAGTAGTGACGGAGCCCGGCGTGTCGGGAGAGATCTGCTGCGCAGGCGAGTCCCTGGCGATCTGCTATTACAACAATCCGGAGCAGACCGCGAAGCAGTTCATCATGTATGACTTCGGCGAAGGCGAGCAGCGCGTCTATAAGACAGGCGACCTGGCGGCATACGGAACGGACGGCGAGCTCTATTTTGCCGGACGCGGAGACTTCCAGATCAAACACATGGGACACAGGATCGAACTCGAGGAGATCGAGACCAATTTCATGGCGCTGGACGGCGTCGCGAGAGCAGTATGCCTCTTCGATGAGCCCAAGAACAGGATCGTTTGCTGGTATATGGGCGATATCGATCCCAAGGAAGTGAGGATCCGTCTCAAGGAGAAGGTACCGGCTTACATGGTGCCCGGAAGGATCAACAGAGTCGACGACATGCCTTATAATAAGAACGGAAAGATCGACAGAGCTTACTTCAGGACACTTCTGGCTGCGAAATAAGAGAGGTTATGACTTATGGAACTGAGCAGAATCAAAGAGGCGGCTGACCGCTTCGGTACACCGCTGTATCTGTTTGATCTCGACTGCATAAGAGACCGCGTGCAGAGATTCCGCGACGCGTTCAGAGGAGAGATCGGACTTACATATTCAATGAAGACCAACCCTTTTCTGACCCTTGAGATGTCCAGGCAGGTGGAGCGCATTGAGGTGTGCTCCATGGGCGAATTCAGGATCTGCAGGGACCTTGAGATCCCGGCGGAGAAACTCTATATCTCCGGCGTTTTAAAGATCCGCGAAGACCTGATGGAGATCCTCGAATACGGTCAGGACATTGCGAGATATACAGCGGAATCCCCGCTTCAGCTTAAGATGCTGTCCGAGTGGGCGGACGCGCATGAAAAGACTCTCAGAGTCTACCCCAGACTTACCAACGACAGCCAGTTCGGCATGGACGAGGATACGATCCTTGGCCTTATAATGGATAGAAAGAATTATCCCCACATACAGTTCGCGGGAATTCATTTCTTCTCCGGAACGCAGAAGAAAAAGCTTAAGAAGCATGAGAAGGAACTGGCCATGCTGGACGCTTTCTTCGAGAGACTCAGAACCGAAGCGGATTTCGAGGTTCCTGAGCTTGAATATGGTACCGGTTTTGCAGTTTCCTATTTCGAGGACCAGAAGAAGAAGGAAGAGGACCTGCGGGATCCGGAGCACCTTGAGATGTTCCGTCAGATGGTACAGGATATGAAGTGGAAAGGCATCGTGACCATTGAGATGGGAAGGGCCTACGCCGCCGAGTGCGGATGCTATGTGACGACTGCGCTGGACATCAAGGAGAACAACGGCAACGCGATCTGCCTTGTGGACGGCGGCATTCACCAGCTCAATTACGACGGGCAGATCAAGGGAATGTACAGACCTCAGATGGCAGTGATCCCCGCGGACGAGCCCTGCGACAGAGCAGAGAAGGACTGGAGTATCTACGGTTCCCTCTGCACAATGAACGATCTGCTCTGCCGGAGTTTTCCCGCGACGCTTGGACTCGGTGACCGCGTCGTCTTCTTTAAGACCGGCGCTTACAGCTTTTATGAGGGAATGTCTCTGTTCCTCAGCCATGAACTGCCTGCGGTAGTGCTCTACGGAGAGAAGGACGGGTTTATCAGGGCAAGGGACCAGATCCAGTCCTATACTTTCAATATGGCAAAATATTGAGGGCAAACAAATACCATTGTGATATGGCAGTTTTGCTGTAAATAAGTTATGATAAGCATGTTACTTACACTATATGAAAAAATACTAGGAGGAAATTATGGAAGAATTACTGGAAATCCTGCAGGATATTGACGACTCTGTAGACTATGAGAACGAGACGGCTCTCATTGATGATCACATTCTTGATTCTTTTGGAATCATCACTCTGATCTCCGAGATCGAGGAGCATTTTGATATCGAAGTTGATGCAGCGGAGATGACTCCCGAGAACTTCAATTCGGCAGCTGCAATGTGGAAAATGATCCAGAGGCTTCAGGAGAACTGAGTAAATGGCCATACATACCAATCTGTACCTGCTGGTATTTCTGCCTCTTGTTCTGATCATATACCAGCTGGCACCTAAAAAAGCAAGGTGGGGAGTTCTGCTCGCCGCCAGCTATGCATTGTATATTTCATTCAGCAAATACCTTGTGCTTCTGCTGATGGCGACGTCAGCGTTCACATGGGGAATAGGCCTGTGGCTGGATAAGATCGGCGCCGAGTACAAGGAGAAGCAGGCGGAGTGCACGGACCGCAAACAGAAGAGTGAAGTAAAGAAGGAGTTCCAGAAGAAGAGAGTATTGGCTCTCAGAGTGGGAGTCCTTGTTTTGCTGGGCATTCTGTTCTATGTAAACTACCTGAACTTCGTGATCGACAACATGAATATCTTCCTCGGTAAGCTCGGTACGCAGTTGCCACTGGTGAAAGTGATGTTCCCTATGGGAATTTCGTTCTACACACTGGAAGCGGTGGGCTATATCGCCGATGTATACTGGGAGAGATATCCCGCTGAGAAGCACCTGGGCAAACTGGCCCTGTTTCTGAGCTTCTTCCCCCAGATCATGGAAGGCCCCATTGCGAGATATCCCGACACATCGGATGCGCTGTTTGCAGGTGAGCCCCTGAATATGGCGAACCTCAATGAAGGTTTCCTCAGGATTATCTGGGGCCTGTTCAAGAAGATGGTAGTGTCCGACAGACTCAGCTACCTCACTACACATCTGTTCGGAAACTACAAGGATTACCACGGAAGTTTTATCATACTGGCGGCGATCGCGTATACGATCCAGCTGTACCTTGAGTTTTCCGGCAGTATCGACATCGTCATCGGCAGCGGCAAAATGTTCGGCGTGACGCTCCCGGAGAACTTCAACCAGCCTTTCTCGGCGCAGAGCGCGGCGGAATTCTGGAGGCGCTGGCACATGAGCCTGGGCAACTGGTTCAAGAACTATGTGTTCTATCCGATCACGGTATCGCCCATGGTAAAGAACTGGAATAAGACGGCCAGAAAGAAATACGGAAAGTATTGGGCCATGGTAGGGACGAGCGCGATGGCGCTGTTTCCCGTATGGGTGGCGACAGGTGTCTGGCACGGAGCCGGGTGGAAATACCTGTTCTACGGAATGTACTACTTTGTGATCCTTCTCTTTGGAGTGGCGATGGAGCCGATCAAGGAGAAAAACTACGCAAAGATGGGGCTCGACCCGAACGTCTGGTGGCTCAAGACACTGCGGATCCTCAAGACCTGGGTGATCATCTTTACGGGAGAACTGTTCTTCAATGCAGTTAACCTCAAGGCAGGATTCCATATGTTCTTCAGTATATTCGGGAATTTCCACATCAGCTCGATCTGGAAGTACTGGCCCGACGCGATCACGACGGGAGACGTCTGGGCGATCTGCGTGGGCAGCGTCATTGTATGGATCGTCGGCTTCCTTAAGGAGCACGGCGTCGATGTGAGAGGAAAAATACTGAATGCGCGCACTCCCTACAAGTGGAGCGTGTATTATCTGATCATCTTCGCGATCCTGCTGTTTGGAGCATATGGAACAGGTTATCAGCCTGTAGATCTGATCTACGCGGGGTTCTGATATGACACAGGACAGCAAAAAGAGTATTGTTAAATTGGTCCTTTTCGGGGGCATTACATTACTCGCGCTCGTGATCGCGTCAGCAATGATGAAACCCACGAAATGGTTCGATGAAAAGCTGATCCAGGACAGAAACGCCCGTACCGTCCAGATGATGGAGCAGCCGGAGAATACGATCGATGTTTTGAATCTCGGAGACAGTCTGAGCACTGCAGGCTTTTCGCCCATGGAACTCTGGAGAGATCAGGGATATACCTCTTTCAATATCGGCGCAGACGGAATGCGTATGAACGAAGCTTATTACGCCGTGGTTGAAGCATGTGAGAAGCAGAAGCCGAAATATCTTATGATCGAATCGCTGACGCTTTTCCGCTATGCAATGGGACAGGATCTGCAGATGCTCCTCTCTCAGCCGCTCTATCATCGGTTTTCTTTTCTGAAATACCACAATATTTGGAAATCTCTGGTGGAAGAAAAAGGATTGATGGAGTATCACAGAGGTTATACCATCAATCAGAATGTGTGGGAATACGACGGTGAAGAGGATTATCTGAATCTCAATATTGGTGATTCCAACAGCAAGCTGACCATATCTGCTTTAAACAGCATGACATTTGACCGGATCAAAAAATTCTGTGATGAGAGAGGAATAGAGATCATTATTTACAGCATGCCCTCCGCCAAGAACTATAATCAGATCCGGATCGACGCCATGGAGGCTTTCGCGAAAGAAAAAGGCGTGACCTATATCGACCTGAACGAAAAGGCGGATGAGTTGGGGATTGACTGGACACAGGATACCAACGACGGCGGCGATCACATGAATCTGAACGGCGCAAGAAAGGTCGTGAAGTATTTTGGGAATTATTTCCGGGAAAACCTGAACCTGACGGACCACAGGGGAGATCCCTCTTATAGTGATTGGGACGAGGAACTCGTGGAATACGACAAACTCGTTGAAGAGATGGATGGAAAGAGTTACCTGGACATCTACACTGAGAAGAAGAACAAAGAGTGGGACGAGAAGTATAATAATAAACAAAAATAGTATTAAAGTCCCGCAAGAATTCGGGCTCCGGGTCTGCGATTTTAACGCGGGCCTGGAGCTTTTTTGAAATAAGGACAAGATGAAGAATTTACTTAAGATTGCAGGCTTTGTGAGCATATTTCTCATCATAACGGTATTCCTGGGCTTTTTCTTCGACGGAGGGAGCTGGTATTCCAGAGGATTTATTGCGGAGAGAGATTCAAGACTGGCCGGATTTGAAAATGAACCAAAAGGACAGATCGATGTGATCTGCGTAGGCAACAGTCTGGGCATATGCGGCGTAGATCCCATGTATTTGTATAAGAACTATGGAATCACCTCTTACAATATCGGCTGTGAGATGCAGATGCCGGTTGAAACCTATTACACGATACGGAGGACGATCAAGGACCAGCCGGTAAAAGTGATCCTCTGGGAAGCAAACAATATATCAAAGCATCACAAAAATCTGGATGCATATATTTCACGCCTGGCGGAAGCGATCAGATACAGGTCCCCTTTTATTAAATACCACTATGTTTGGAAGAACGTAGTTGACGGCTATATTCAAAGGAATTACTATAAGGGATTTTCAGTTAATGAGATCGCTAAGCCGTATACCGGCGGAGAATACTATGATTACAGCGATGAACATGTCGATAAATTTGCCCGCGAACAGTATTACTATTTTGATAAGATCAAAGAATTGTGCGACGAGAATAATATAGAACTGATTCTTTACGGCGTTCCTTCTCCTGTCAGTTACAATATCAGGATGCACAGAGGGATCGAGAAACTGGCAGAGGAAAATGGTGTTGCCTTTCTTGATGGCAATAGTGACACAGATAAACTTCACATTGACTGGGAGAAAGATACTTTTGATAAAGGCGATCACCTGAATCTTTTCGGGTCCGCAAAAATGACGGATTACCTGGCACAATACATGACAGGTAATTGCGAGCTGACAGATCATCGCGATGATCCCGCATATCAGTCATGGAATGAATTGATCACAGCTTATGAGCAGGAAATCAAAGATATGGAGGGAACCTCGTATTCGGAAATAGAAAAAGAGCGAAAGAGGGAGAAGAAAAACCGATATAATTATAAGGACGCTGAGTGATGAAATTTAGAAATACGGGAATAATCAAGTTAATAGTATTCGGTGTGGTCTTTTTGCTCCTTCTTACCGCTGCCTCCGCTATGTCGACGCCGGTCACTTTGAGACACTGACTCTATTCAGATACAATGATAAGCAGGATATACAGATGCTCATATCCCAGCCGCTGTATCATCGTTTTACTTTTTTCAAATACCACAGTATCTGGAAACCCTACATAGAAGGAAGAGGCGTCAAGATTTATCTCAAAGGGTACCTTATCAACCGTATGAACCAGCACACCGATGAGATGGGGATTGACTGGAAGACAGATTCCAATGACCGCGGAGACCACATGAACCTGGACGGCGTCAAAAAGATGACCGCTTACTTTGGGGAGTATTTCACGAGAGAGGGGATCCTTATAGATCACAGAGGAGATCCCGCTTACAGCAGCTGGGACGAGGAACTCACAGCTTATGACAGGCTTGTGGAAGAAATGGAAGGAATAAGCTTCTACCACGTTCAGAAACGGATTGAAAAATAACCGGCGCATTCTCGTGTTTTTAAACATGAGTTAGCCGGGAAAGCCTGGTGCTTGTTCTTTCAGCTTAGACAATCGGTTTTTATTTA